>WSSedB1CaDRAFT_10000001_pt1 | contig 144255 bp, 125 predicted proteins | sample WetSurSB1Cattail_FD_9460 | JGI IMG/M metagenome (IMG submission 9460)
TTGAAGGGATACGGTGGTCTCAATCTTATAAAATCTTTCTCTTTTTTACATTTACTCTCTTCCATTTTATTTAATTTTATGGTCAACCTTTATCAGGACTAGACACATTTGGATCGTTCAAGATTGGAGGATTTCTTTATGTTTGCCGCTTTATAAGGTTGGCGTGTCATTCATCCTTGCCATATTCGGGGAATCTTGTACATTATAGTATATAGGGAGGATTTTTCTAAAGCGAATGAAAGCACCCTTCATTTACATTCAACGCTACACCTATTATATAGGTGCGGTTTGTGAAACCTCCGCTTCCTTTCATGTACAAGTTTTGTAAACTTGCATTCGCCTTCAAACTCGTTTACTATTAATGCGTTACGAGTGAAAGAGTGAAGGCTCCAAATTTCCCACTGCCTTCACTTTCCTATTTTCAAAGAACTGAGATCCTGATAAAATCAATGGGTGTTTTGATTATCTCAACTTGTTCAATTATTCAAATGAACTGTATGTGTTGGTAAACTCAAACAGTTCACTTTATCAAAACATACAATTCACTTTGACGATTTCTCGTCGGTAATCTTATTACTACTGCTCTGCTCTTGCTCTGCTACACGCCTGTAGTTCGGGAACTACCCGCCTACTCTCAGGCAAACGCAGGCGGGCAGGAAGATGAATGCCCGCCGATAATCGGAATGAAGGATTTAGTGAATGTGTTAATTTTTGTATAACCTTCATTCGTTCATCCATAAGTTAATGAAGATGTGAGAGTTTGAAGGATGAAGGGTAATATACACTTTCTGTATTTTAGGTGTTTGGTGTCTTGAGATTCATTCAATTCAAGCAAAAGAGGAATACCTGCCGATAACTGGAAATGAGGATAGAAATGAATGTGTTAATTTTTGTCTAGCCTTCATTCGTTCATTCGTAAGTTAATGAAAATGTGAGAGTTTGAAGGATGAAGGGTGTTTTACACTTTCTGTATTTTAGGTATTAAGTGGCTTGCGATTCGTTCAATCCAAGCAAAAGAGGAATGCTTGCCGATAACTGGAAATGAGGATTGAAATGAATGTGTTAATTTTTGTCCATCCTTCAGCCGTTCATACGTAAGTTAATGAAAATGTGATAGTTTGAAGGATGAAGGGTGTTTTACACTTTCTGTATTTTAGGTGTTTGGTGTCTATTGAGCAGTAAATTTTAATGCCGCAACAGTCCTCAAATGCAATCCGGTAGATTGTCATACGACAACCTACCGGAATATTACTTAATACCATAAAAAACCAATAATCAGAAAGTTTTATTTAAATCTTACATTCTCCAAAAAATCATTCTTTGAGAAATTATCAAGACCTTTCATTTTTATCCCATTGATTAGTACATTGTCAAACAATACATTTTTAATTTTTCGAGTTTCATCGAATCCTTTTATCACAGACAACGATTCATTCTGCCCATTATATACAATATTCTTAAATACAATATCTTCAATTCCTCTTCCGGGCTGCTTATCATATTTATCATTGAAGCGAACTTTCAAATAAAACAAACATCCTTCTTGAATATTCTCAACACGAATATTCTCAAACCGAATATTTTTCAGCAGATTCCGATCACCTGCATCCACAGCCATACAACCTTCATATGGAGGATCGTCCTCGTCTTCTTCCAATATATCAACATTGTGAATCCATACATTTTCCATTGTTTCTCCAGGAATGGCATCAGGATTTCCGTGTCCACCTATATTAATAGGATGAGCCACATCCGCCCACAATGTAGAGTTCCGTACCTCAATGTTATCCGTGCCTCCATAATATTGCCAACGATGATTATAAATGGCGATACAATCGTCACTATTACGCATAAAGACACTATCAACCAAGACCTTATGGCAACACATCATATCAATTCCATCACTCCATCCCTGATAACTGAATGATCGTAAATGCTTAATAGTAATATTTTGAGATTGCCCTCCAAACACGGTGTAATGCCGAGGGTCAATGGCTGTAAGCCCATCAATAAGTATGTTTTTTGAAAACGATATTTTCACTCCTTCTTGCGGAGTAAGCAAACACCCACGACCGATAATATTCACATTCTCAACACTATCGCATGTAATTCCTCCTTTCAAGAAGGCTCCCGGTTCAATATAAACGGTCGTATTTGAAGGTATTCTAAAATCTTTGTCTTTATTTGTCGGCTCATGAATACCTGCCTCAAAATACATAACATTTTTATCACCTTTATGAGGACGATTCTTTTCTATTGGATTAGTAAATAGATGCAGATTGTGTAATCGGTCATTGTTAAACTCTACAGATAAATCCTCCGGATGATCCAAAACAAATTTAACTACAGTACCTTTTAACTCAGACTTTATACCCTTGGAAAGAGGACGTATCTTTACAGATCTTACATCTCCATTATTTTTTTGAACACGAACTTCTACCTTGCCATTAAAATCAAATTGAACAAAAGAGGCATCCGATTGCGTATCCATGTCCACTTTTATTTTATACTCATACAGATCTATCCACTCACGGCCGCCCAATGGGCGTACAGTGACAGTATAATCATCATTATGCATGGCATAATACAATTCTCGGGGAACAGGATAAGTTACTATCTGAGCCGAAGCTCTGTAACCCGAACAGAGCAATAATAAGAATAAAGAAAATGCGTATCTAGTCATATTATCTTTTTTTATTAAATACGAACACGCATGCCAATATACTTAATGAGCGTTGAATTTATAGAAATGATCTACCGGACCTATTCCTTTTCCGAATTCATATCTGGCACCTGACACAATAGCACCATTTATATATTCCTCTGCACGAGAGATCGCTTCTTTCAAATTAAATCCTCGAGCTAAGAATGTGGCAATGGATGAGGAGAATGTACATCCGGTTCCATTAATATTACGTGTTTCAACATATTCTTTCATAATGAGGCTGGTGGTTCCATCTTCAACATCGCAAAAAGCATCTTCCAACTTGTCATCACCTGCTATAATGGATTTGATTATAACCGAATTACCCCATTGACATAGAGCTGTCGCATCTTTCTCTGCACTATCAATGGTGACTTTCTTTCCCAGCAACAATTCAGCCTCCCTACGATTAGGAGTGATAATAGTTGCCAAAGGGAAAAGATATTTCTTGTACGCCTCTACGGCACTATTCTCAATTAGTTGCTCACCGCCTGAAGCCACCATAACCGGATCAACAATTAAAGGAATATGAGAATATTTCTTCAACACAACAGAAAGATTCTCTATCAACTCGGCAGAATATAACATACCCATCTTTATGGCTGACGCATCCAAGTCTCCTAAAAAAGACTCAACTTGTCCGGTAACTAAATCGACAGGCAAGGAAAAGATGTCTTTTACTTCTGTCGTATTTTCGTTAACAATACAAGTAAGTGCACCTGCGGCATATCCGCCACATGCTGAAATAGATTTAATGTCAGCCTGAACACCTGCACTTCCTAACGGTTCACTACCTGCTATCGCCAATACTATGGGATATTTCCTATCTTGCTTAATTTGCATTTCCTTTTACCTCCTATAAAATTTTGCACAAAAGTATAAACAATCCATGAAAAAAGAAGTGCCAACTGACAATTATATCAGTTGGCACCCTATTATCATCCAATCCTTTTATGTGTTATTTACGATAAAAAGCTAAATCGTCCTTATTTAATCGATCAACAAATAAGTAATGCTTGTTTACTTCTGTTTCAGCATAACGCACAAATACATTTGCGGTTGTGACGTAAAGCTCATTATCAGTGGTTGCATCTTGCAATAGAAGATGCCCCATAATGATATAGGCAGCCATCTCCACCATCCGACGAGCGGTGAAATCAAGCATCTCCTGATCCTTTAAATCAGTTATTTTTGTCACAGCTTTTTCATACTTCACAGCCATTTCCTTTAAACGATTCTTCAACCCTTCTAATCCGGGAGCTGTAGGAGTAGCCTCAAACTCTTTGATAGAACTGAGATATGATCCTGTAGTTACATAACGAATTGCAGCAACAGTTTGCAATTGAGTTGTTCCTTCATAGATACTGGTGATACGGCTATCACGATAGATTCGCTCACAAGCATAATCTTTCATAAATCCTGAACCACCATGAATTTGAATGGCATCGTATGCTGCTTGATTCGCAAATTCACTACCAATTGCCTTACTTAAAGGAGTAAATGAATCTGCAAGTTTTGAGTATTTACGTTGTTCTTTGCGCTCATCTGCTGTAAGAGTACGTTCTTTGGAGATGTCATCAAAGACTTTGTAAATATCCACATACCGAGCGGTTGCATACAAAAGTGAACGACTAGCCTCCAATTTTGCTTTCATATTTGAAAGGATCTCATAAACAGCAGGGAATTCAATGATCGCTTTCGCAAACTGACGACGATCTTTTGCATAAGCCAATGCCTCTACATAAGCAGCTTGCTCCAATCCCACACTTTGAGCTGCAATACCCAATCGTGCACCATTCATCAATGCCATCACATATTTAATCAAACCCAAACGGCGTTCCCCGCAAAGTTCTGCTTTGGCATTCTTATATACAAGTTCACAAGTAGGTGAACCTTTAATACCCATTTTATTTTCAATGCGGCGTACATTCACTCCTCCATCACGCTTGTCATAGAGAAACATAGACAACCCGCGACCATCATGGGTTCCTTCTTCACTACGAGCTAAAACCAAATGAATATCACTATCACCATTCGTAATGAAGCGTTTCACACCATTTAGTCTCCATGTGCCGTCAGCATCCTGATGAGCCTTCAGCATCACACTTTGCAAATCACTACCTGCATCAGGTTCTGTAAGATCCATTGACATAGTAGCACCTTTACAAACCTCTGAGATAAGACGCATTTTTTGCTCTTCATTGCCAAATTCATAGATGGTTTCGGCACAATCCTGCAATCCCCACAGATTCTCAAATCCGGCATCTGCACGCGAAACTATGTCTGCTGCCATAATATAAGGAACAACAGGGAAGTTAAGTCCACCGAAACGGCGGGCCATAGCCATACCCATCAGACCTGCTTTGCGGCAAGCTTCCAAATTTACTTGAGTACCTGGAGCGTAAGTAACACGACCATTGGCAACGGAAGGTCCGTCTATATCCACTTGCTTCGCATTCTCAGCTATGGTATCGCCAGCCAGCTCGCCTACAATTTCCAAGACTTTATCATAACTGTCCATGGCATCTTCAAAATCCACGGGAGCATAATCATATTCTTCTTTATCACGATAGTTTCTCTCCTTGAGTTCAACTATTCTTTTCATCAGCGGATGATTCAAGTGATGCTTGAGTTCCGGAGTATCTGTATAAAAGTTAGCCATTATTTACTGTTCTTTTTGTAATACTTTATCATCTTCGGAACCACTTCTTCCACCGTTCCGTTAACTACATAATCTGCAATTTGATTAATAGGAGCCGCTGGATCATTATTAATAGAAATGATCATTGAGCTCTCTTGCATGCCTGCAATATGTTGGATCTGACCACTGATACCACAAGCAATATACAATTTAGGACGAACAGTAAGTCCGGTTTGTCCTACTTGTCTATCATTGGAAGTGAATCCGGCATCAACAGCAGCACGACTGGCACCAACTTCAGCATGAAGCTCTTTAGCCAATTCAAACAATAAATCAAAATTTGCTTTTGATCCTACGCCATAACCACCGGCAATAACAATAGGAGAAGCTTTCAAATTATTTTTTGACTTAGCCAAATGACGCTCAATCACAGTCACCGCATAATCCGTTTCCGATACATAATCAGGCACATTATGCTTGATGACTTCACCTTTATAATTAGGGTTGACAATTGCTTTCTTCATCACACCTTCACGAACAGTAGCCATTTGAGGACGATGTTCGGGATTGACGATCGTTGCCACAATGTTACCACCGAAGGCAGGACGAATCTGATAAAGTAAATCTTTATAAACAGTCCCCGTTTTCTTATCTTCATGATCTCCTATCTCCAAAGCCGTACAATCAGCAGTCAAGCCACTAGTCAACGCAGAGGAAACACGAGGTCCTAAATCACGTCCGATTACATCCGCACCCATCAAAGCTATTTGAGGTTTCTCCTGTTTAAACAGGTTCACTAATATAGAAGCATGAGGCAACGATGTATATGGATACAATTTCGGTGCATCAAATACATGTAAACGATCAACGCCATAAGATAGAACTTCAGGAATCGCGCCATCCAAATTCGATCCGATCACCACCGCCTCTAATTGACAGTTCAATTGATTGGCCAATGAACGACCTTTCGTTAGAAGTTCCAAACTGACATCAGCCACTTTGCTTTCATCTTCTATTTCGCAATATACAAATATGTTATTCATAATTATTTGCCATTTTACCATCAGATCAGCCTATGGTATGGTTGTCTAAAAGTTCTATAATTAAATCTTCTACGTCACGATCAGTAGCCGTGAGCGTCTTACTCTCTTTTGCTTGGAATACAATATTCTGTACAGCTTTCACTTTAGTAGGCGAACCACTCAATCCACATTGTTCCAAATCACCATTCACATCTGCCACACTCCACTCTTGCAAATTCAAATAATCATGTTTGCTATACAGCTCTTCATAATCAAGATTTCCTTGTTGCTTCTCTGTGACTGTTTTCGCATGTTTGTATTTTTGTACATACTTAGCGTTACGTGGGCGGCAAGGAGATGCACTCCCATTCACTGTTATAACCAAAGGAAGCTTTCCCTGAACAGTTTCCACACCACCATCAACATGGCGTAATATGGTAATCACACCATTTTCGCAACTTTTAATTTCTTCAGCATAAGTGATTTGAGGAAGCCCTAGCTTTTCTGCAACCTGAGGACCTACCTGCGCAGTGTCACCATCAATTGCCTGACGACCGCCAATTATCAAATCAAAATCCTTAATTTTACGAATAGCCGTTGCCAACGCATACGAAGTAGCTAATGTGTCAGCACCGGCAAATGCCCTATCGGTAAGTAAATAACCATTATCAGCACCTCTATACAAACCTTCTCTAATGATTTCGGCTGCACGGCCAGGTCCCATTGTCAACAAGGTTATTGTCGAACCCGGATGTGTGTCTTTCAAGCGGAGAGCTTGCTCCAAAGCATTTAAATCTTCAGGATTGAAGATAGCAGGTAATGCCGCACGGTTAATTGTTCCATCAGCCTTCATGGCATCTTTCCCCACATTACGTGTATCGGGTACTTGCTTTGCCAATACTACAATTTTCAAACTCATTTGTTATTATATAATTATTATTAATTCTTTTGCTGCAAAATTACTAATACTCTTGATACTACAAAGAAATATAGCCTTGAAAATGCACAGATTAATATTTTTTGAGCATTTAAAAAGACTCTTTATCTGATAAAAACAAATCCCCTGCCTAGTTAGACAAGGGATTAAATCGTATGTTATTATGCGAATAGACAAAACTTATGTTTATAATTTTTTAAGACCTATTCCTGGCAAATCATTCAAAGTAATCTTTCCATTCTCAACAACCATTCCTTTAAAACGATCATTAGCTATTAATAAATTACCATCTAGATCAGCAAAATCCACTGCCGGTGAAAACTGTGCAGCGGCAGATACAGCACATGAAGTTTCGGTCATGCACCCTACCATTACTTTTAATCCTAAAGCACGAGCTAACGTTACCATTTTCCACGCTTCACGCATACCGGTGCATTTCATCAATTTTATATTGATACCATTAAAAACTCCGACCATACGTGACACATCACTCAACCGTTTCATGGATTCATCAGCAAATGTGGGCAATGGACTGTGTTCTGTAACCCATGCTAAATCAGCAAGTTGCTCTTTAGGCATTGGTTGTTCAATCATTACCACACCTTTTTCCTTTAACCAATTGATCATATCCAATGCATAATATTTATCTTTCCATCCCTGATTGGCATCCACAGCTATAGGCAAATCTGTGACACTACGAATTGCATTTATAAGCTGCTTATCATGGTCCGTACCTACTTTTACTTTTAGTATTTTGAATTTTCCGGCGACTTCCTGTGTCTTTTGCTTTACCATCTCATCTGTATCGATACCAATTGTATAAGTGGTATTAGGCGCTTTTTCTTTATCTAATCCCCAGATTTTATACCAGGGAGCTTTTAAAAGTTTACCGACCAAATCATGGAGAGCAATGTCCACTGACGCTTTCGCTGCTGTATTTTCAGGAGCAATGTGGTCAACATAACTTAGTATATCTTCCAATTGAAACGGGTCGGTAAACTGATTAAGATCGACTTGTTTTAGAAAAGCCATAACTGACTCAATGCTTTCTCCTAAATAAGGAGGCATCGATGCTTCACCATATCCAACTATGCCGTCATATTCCACCTCAACCTGAACATCAGGAGTAGTAGTACGACTAAATGAAGAAACTGTAAAAACATGATTCAACTTTAATTCATATGGGAAGAAACGTATTTTCAGATGAGACTCTCCCCCCACTAAACGATTGATATGGAAAAGAGATGGAGCCTGAACCGCTCCAATATTGTCGATAGCCAATCCGGCACCAACCGTTGCCATCAATGTTGTTTTTAAGAATTGTCTTCTATTTTGGCTCATAGTCGTTGATATAATTTATTTAGTTGTATTTTAGTTATTCCATATTCACCTACATGATTCAGAAAGCGGGTTGCTCCGATAAAGCGATTCAAGTCATACTCATCATAGTCCGTATCCTTCGGATTAAAACTGCTAATATGAACCATTCCAAGTGAATGAATAAATTTTCTATTTCCTATATATATGCCTACATGCGAGACACGCTCCTTTTTTCCTGCAGCAGCCTTATGACCGAAAAAGACTAGATCACCAGGTTGTAGATTTGAAAAATCTTTCGCTACAATCAATCTCTCGCCTATCTTTATCATTTCAGAAGCATTTCGCGGTAAGATTACCCCATTAAGAAAAGCGGCAGTCCACACAAAGCCACTACAATCCACTCCTTTTACAGATGTTCCTCCCCAAAGATAGGGTATTCCATATAACGATTTCGCTGTAGAAATAATATGGTTCGCATCAAAACGACGAGTGCTCACCCACTCATTAAAAGGCTGAGCTTGGGCTATCAACAAATAAGCTTTTCTCCCATCAGGGTATTCCACCCAATAAAATTGTCCGGTGGTGCCTAAATATTTCAATTGATCGCCTGCAACTATATCGCTAACAACCTGTGAATAGGTTTGAGGACGTGAATATGCAAAAGCAAAAGGTGTTGTCACCATTACTTTTTGAGCTAGATTCCAACTATTTATCTCTGCACGCGTCATTGGTACAATCTGCATCCGATGGATCCAGGATTTATACCCATCGGGAGTCTCGATCTTGTACCATCCGTTCTTACGCAGGATTTTCACTGGCTGTCCTAACAAAGCCTGTGTTTCAAGTTCGGTTTCAAAGTCAGGACCTGTACGGATATTACCTACAGATACATTGATGACTCCAAATATTTTAGGTCCGACTATCGTATCGGACATTGTATTGTTCTGCGATTTCATGCTCATAAACGTAAGCAACATAATCACTAGTGCAGCTGTCTTTTTCATCGTTGTCTATTTTCTTAATTACCTTCCATAAGAACGAAGTTGAGTGATAATATATCTCTGATTTTCACGATCCAATTCTGTATGCATCGGTATTGACAAAACCTGTTCACAAAGAGCTTCAGCATTATTTAGCTCTCCCGACACACGACAAATTCCGGCAAAAGCCGGTTGTTTGTTCAGAGGAAAAGGATAATAGATCTCACTTTTCGCCCCCTGTACACGTAAGTATTCCTTCAAGTCATCCCGTGAGCCATGCTTCACTCTCAATGTATAATGGCTATATACATGGTTATTCCAAGGCTGTATCGCCGGAAGAATTATCGTATCAAGTCCTTGCAATCCTCTGTCATATATTGACGCTACGCGTTGCCTTGCAGCCGTAAATTCATCTAAATAACGGAGTTTGACACGGAGTATGGCTGCTTGAATTGAATCCAAACACGAATTACATCCGATCACCAAATGATGATTCATTTGCCGTTGTCCATGATTAGCTATGATCATTGACCGATCAGCCAAACGATCATCATTCGTCAAGATAGCACCACCATCTCCGAAACATCCCAAATTATTTGAAGGAAAGAATGAAAGTACTCCGAAATCTCCCATCGTTCCGGCATAATGCATCGTCCCATCCGAGAACTCACATTCAGCACCGATTGATTGAGCATTATCTTCTATCACATATAAATGATGACGATGAGCCAAAATCATAATTTCTTCCATTTGAGCCGCTTGCCCGAATAGATGCACAGGTATAATAGCTTTTGTTTGAGGTGTAATGGCCTTTTCTATCTCTTTTACAGAGATATTAAAATCATTAAGATTTACATCAACCATTACCGGAATCAAATTAAGCAAAGCGATTGCTTCCGCACAAGCTACATCCGCGAAAGCAGGAACAATCACTTCATCCCCGGATTTCAATCCCAACGCCATTAACGAGATTCGCAAGGCATCAGTACCATTTGCTACAGGAATCACATGAGCCACACCCAAATATTCTTGCAGCTCATGTGCAAAAGACTTTACATCCGGTCCGTTTGTAAACGCACAGCTTTCAACCACGCCTGCAATTGCATCATCGATTTCTTCCTTAATGCGTAAATACTGACTATGGATGTCAACCATTTCTATCATCTGTTCTTATACATTTTATCATAGTACTTCTGATAATCATCACTCGTGACGGCTTCAACCCACGCCTGATTATTCAAATACCACTCGATTGTTTTCACAATTCCCACTTCAAAAGTGGTCTCAGGATACCATCCCAATTCGTTTTTTATTTTTGTAGGATCTATAGCATAACGTTGATCATGCCCTAAACGATCGCCAACAAATGTGATCAAATCATCATTAATCCAACTAATATCTATACCTCCCTTACTATCAAAAATCTGCTTCTTCAGCACCTTTTTATATTCAGGATATTCCGACATCAAACGATGAATGGTAGATATGGTAAGTTTTACTATTTCGATATTTTGTTTTTCATTGTGTCCGCCTACATTATAGACTTCTCCTTCACGACCTTTCGTTACCACCAAGTCAATGGCTTTGCAGTGATCTTCCACATACAACCAGTCACGCACATTCTTACCATCGCCATAGACAGGCAATTTCTTCCCTTCCAAAATATTTTTTATAATCAACGGTATCAACTTTTCAGGAAAGTGATACGGACCATAATTATTAGAGCAACGACTGGTACTTACAGGCATTTTATAAGTATCATGATAAGCTTTTACTACTAAATCCGCACTGGTTTTGGATGCACTGTACGGACTATGAGGACATACTGGTGTCTCTTCCGTGAAGAATCCTTCAGCACCTAAACTGCCATACACCTCATCTGTAGAAACTTGATGAAACCGTACACCTTCACGCCACACAGGATATCCCTCTTCATCTTTTCCCGTAACCCATGATTTACGAGCGGTATCCAATAGATTTTGAGTACCTAATATATTAGTTACCAAGAATAGTTGAGGATTTTCAATGCTACGGTCTACATGACTTTCGGCAGCAAAATTTACCACATAATCAAAGTTATATTCTGCAAACAACTTCTCTGTCAAAACTTTGTCGCCAATATCACCTTTTACAAAGAAGCAACGTTTATTATCTATATCACCGGCTATCGTACCCAAGTATCCGGCATAAGTAAGTGCATCAAGTACTACCACTTGTATATCACTATATTTTTTTAGTATATACTTCAAATAATTTGAACCTATAAAACCGGCAGCACCAGTCACCAAATATGTTTTCATATCGATCTGTTTAAACTATGATTTAAATATTCTACAAATAACGGAAAGTTTCACGAAAGATGCAAGAATTTATATTCTTTTCTATTTACTTAGCACGTTCGCCCAATTCGATCACTTCCAAATCACTAAAAGCACCATTATCAACGGTAAAACGCACCAATGTCCGTGTTTTATGAAATCCGGAAATTCCCGCAGCTCCCGGATTAATATGAAGCATTTGAAGTGTCTTGTCATACATTACTTTTAATATATGAGAATGGCCGCTTATAAACAACTTAGGAGGACGGACAAGTATACTTCCTCTGATACTTGAATCATAATTGCTCGGATATCCGCCAATATGCTTTATCAACACATCTGCACCCTCCACTTCAAATCTATTTATTTGTGGATACCGATGGCGAATATCCTGTCCATCGATATTACCATATACAGCTCTCAAAGGTGCTATTTCTGAAAGTTTTTCCGCAATTTCCATACTGCCAATATCTCCGGCATGCCATATTTCATCACATTCCGCAAAATATTGTTGATATCTTTTATCCCAATACCCGTGAGTATCCGATAATAATCCGATCTTTTTCATCTAAATATCTTTTTTAGCAAGTCATAAACATTTCACCTCCAATGGCATATATCCACTGCGTATTCTCCATTCTTGAGTATACAGGTTATTTGCCCGATTGCCCAAATTCTTCACAAAGCCCAATGCCGCTCCGCGATAAGTGACTATCACATACCCTTTAGGAACCTCAGCAGGAAGTATCAAGCTTTCTCTACGGAGGTAGGCTATTGCACGATCATAAGCCAATTCAACTATAGGGAAAGCATCTTCATTTCGATTCACGCACATAACCAACGCCTGAGATGGAACAAAATCTTTTCCCTTAACCTCTGCGATCTTTACACCGGCTTGCATCACGCGCAGCACTTTACTAATCAATGCAACATCATTTGCATGTAAAGTTGATACAGCGGTTATAGATTCTCCATCGTTATCAAAAGTATATTCATCCGGATTCTTCAGCCACAATTTCATATTCGCCGGCACAGCAAGAGCGGGTTTAGAGTTTCTCTTTGACTTACCGGAGCTAAATACCGGCTCGGCATAAGAAGTTTTACGAAGCGCTGCCATAAAGAAACCCTCTCCACGTGTTCTGCCCGGAAGGAAACGATAGACATTCGTACTTGTCTTCATCAAATTTTCGGTTATGCCCCACTCCGAAGATACAGTCACGGGCAAAGACTCCGCCCCCAATTCATCAACAATCCACTGCACATTTTCCTCATCTTCTTTTGTATTAAATGTACATGTACTATATATCAACAGCCCACCCTCTTTCAGTGAAGGCCATATATCACGCAATATCTCTCTTTGACGAGACCAACAATTATCCACGTTTTCAACGCTCCATTCTGTAACCGCCTTCGCATCCTTACGAAACATGCCTTCACCTGAACAAGGCACATCTGTGAGAATTACATCAAAGAAACCACCCAAAGCGACAAAATCAGCCGGTTCATTGCCGGTAACTACCACTCCATCATGCCCCCATTTGGTCATGTTCTCAGCCAGCACTTGTGCACGATTGCGCACCACTTCATTCACGACAAGTAAACTATCATTAGATAAAGTACTACGTGCCAAAGTAGATTTGCCTCCAGGAGCAGCACACAAATCCAACATTTTTACATTTCTATCACCCACATACTGATTCAACACCTGTGATAAAAACATAGACGAAGCCTCTTGAACATAATAAACTCCGGCATGAAACAGTGGATCAAAAGTGTATGTCAGCCGTTCATTCAAATAGAACCCCGAAGTGCACCACGGAACTCTTTCATATTTCTCAGCGACATCAATAGGCGAAGACAAACATGACGTTTTATTTACATTCATGCGAATACTCTCTTCTTGATCTTTGCCGATTGCTTCAAACAAATTCTGTGATTCTTCATCACCAAGCAAGTGCTTTATTTCATCTATAAATGATTGGGGTAAAACCATACGTCTCTTCTATATAATTGGTACAAAGGTAGCCATTTTTTTTGCAACGTTGCAACTTTTATTCTACCTTGCAGCGTCTAACGAACAAAGAAATAAATAAAAAAGATACATTATGAAAAAGATAATCATTATTTTAGCATTGGCTTTGGGTATATACTCCGAGTGTACAATTGCAAAATCCAAAGCGACAGATCCCACATTAATTGCTGCAGTGCAGAAGAATACAGAGAGCAAAACAGTATCAAGCCAAGATTTGGATGACGAATCGGACAAGTCAGATTCAAATGATTCCAGTTCCGATCCAAGCAATGCTGCAAGTAATCAGCAAGACCCGAATGATGCATTGGAAAGTATGGCGGATAGCATACAAAAATCAGAAGGAAGGAGTGATCACAGTGACTTTCCCTTTACTTTATTGGATCGCAATACCATCATACCTATCATAGCAATCTCCTTATTTTTCTTAACCCCACTATTAATCATCCTCATTGTTTTTATCTATAAGTATAAAAATAAAAGAGCTAGATATCGTGTAGCAGAAGAGGCGTTAAGAGCCGGACAACCTGTACCTGAAGGATTATTTAATGGTGGAGAAGGAGTAAAAACTCGTACCACTTACTCTACAACCTCTGATGGCAAGCGAATAAAACGAATAGAGATGTCAAGCGATCCATTAAGAGAAAAGGCTATTAAAAACATATGCTTAGGAATCGGATTATTTATATTCCTATGGGCATTGACTGGAATTGAACTGGGATGCATCGGTTTACTGATAGCATGTATGGGTGTAGGCGAATATATCATCGCTCGTGATCGAAAGATTAATGAGATGAACAAGATTATCAACGAGCCGGAAGAAGCTGTAAATACACAAGATGACAAAAAACAGCAAGAATCAAAAGAGGTAAAAGAAACTACTAAACAAACAGATACAACGCCTGAAGACAACAAGAATGGTACAGCTGAATGATTTAACGCTGATTTCGCAGGTATTGATTCTCAACAAAAAATCGGCCTTCGACCTTCTGGTCAAGAAATATCAAGGAAGCATCCGACGATTTTTCTTGAACCAGACGTTGGGCGACAAAGAATTCAGTGATGATCTGGCTCAAGAAACTTTTATAAAGGCTTATTTAAACTTAAAAAGTTTTAGAAAAATGTCATCTTTCTCCACTTGGCTCTTTAGAATTGCATATAATGTTTTTTATGATTATATTCGCAGCCAAAAGGAGACTTGTTCTATGGACAGTGCCGAAGTACAAGCGATGCATAGCAGCAATTCGGCTGATAGCAGCAAAAAGATGGATGTATATCAATCTTTAGCTGTGCTCAAAGAAGCTGAAAAGACTTGTATAACATTGTTCTATATAGAGGATCAATCAATAGAAAAAATTGCGATGATCACCGGGTTTGCTGCCAATACGGTGAAATCACATTTAAAGCGTGGAAAAGAAAAAATGGCAGTATATTTAAAAGAAAACGGATATGACGGATAAGGATGACTTATTATTAAAAAGCTACTTCGGAGAACATAAACAAACCATTAAAGACAATGGTTTCACCGAAAAAGTAATGCGGCAGATCCCTATCAAGGAAATGCAACTTGCACGCATTTGGACAAGTACCTGTACGCTACTTGCCATCGTCCTGTTCATTATTTTCAAAGGATGGACCATTGTATACGATATTGTGAACCAGTTGCTATGTAGCATCAAAATTGATCACCTACTGCAAATCAGTCCTTCAACACTAATAGTTATAGGAGTCGTCCTCATGATTATAATGATACGCAAAGTTTGTTCAATCGAATAAATAAGATACTCACAAGTGACGAAGCCCCGCAATAATTAATTACGGGGCTTGTTGTTTATATGTGCTGCCAAAAACTCTAATGGTTCTCTAATATTTTTATAATACATCTCTAATTACAACATCATGAGAAAGCCTCTATCTTTGTTGTGTTCGAAAGAGAGACGAACAAAATAAATTATATACCATTTAATGTTTACGATTATGAAAAAAGTAATTTTATGTGCAGCACTTGTAGGTGCCATGATGTGTTTCAGTAATTCTTATGCAGCAAAACCAATAAAGAAAGCCGCTAAGACAGAACAGACAACAGCTAAGAAAGCTGAGAAAAAAGCAGTCAAAAAAGACGCTAAAAAAGCTACGAAAGCAGCTCCTGCAAAAAAAGCTGCAAAGAAAAGCGCAAAAGCAGCTAAATAATTTAGCTCTGTGCCCATTCGATTCATTAAATAAAAACACAGGTCCGCAATATGCGAACCTGTGTTTTTATTATTCTGCTAATCTATTTTCAAAATGATTATTTTACCTCGTCAGGACAATTCCTCAAAGAGTTGCTCACAAAACAAAAAAATGAAAGTATTTCTTTAAAAACAAAAGGGGCTTAGTAGTTGTTTAAATCAAAATATTAATTTTGTATGAATTAAATGAATTAAATATGAACAGATCTGTCTTCTTTATCATCCTTTCCTTATTTTTTATACCTCTTAATATGCCTGCACAAACAGTCGACAACGTTTTAGACCAGGTAACAGCAGCCTTAGAACAGTCACATTGGCAAGAGGCCGATAATCTTTATAGGATTGCAGTAGACGTTGATGTGTTTCGTTCAGAGCGTTATTTAAATGATAAAGTTCAAGATAACAGTCCGGCACGTCCTTCCATGCTCATGTATTTAGGAGATTATTTCCGCAGGACCCGCAATTATGATGACGCTTACTCTTATTATAAAAAGTTGGTCGCTGCAAATCCAAAGGATATAAATTATCTTTTACGTCTTTCTGAAATGGAAGTGCAATTAGGCAAAGAGAGCGATGCTCTCATCACATATCAATCTATTTACAATATTGACGAGAACAATCTTTCAGCCAATATATTTTTAGGCAACTACTATTTTTGTGAGGCAGAAAAACAAATGAATGAGCTCTACAATGAACATCAAAAGACAGTGAATCCTACACGCATCCAGCTAAGTGCATATCACGATCAAAAGGTGCAAATATATAATACCAACTACAAGCGTTCAAAAAAATATCTGGAGACTGCCAGTAAGCGTTTTCCATCGGCCGAAGTTTTTAAAACACTAAAGAAGATACAGCACGTTGAAGACGAAATACAAAGGAATAAATAGCCTATAAAAAAGCTGTAACCCTTTTCTATCAAAGGATTACAGCCTAGAATCAATCAAATATGACTATATATTTGTTACAAAAATTAGAACGAAAATCTTAAATCTATTCCAGCTTGAGCAGGTGCTCCATTCTGAGCAAAATTTGTACCCAATTCACTAAAATAGAAAGTATTATAATGCTTATTCAGCAAATTATGTTCCCATAAACAAACGCTGACCTTGCCCATTTTCACTGTTGCATGTGCATTAAGTGTACCATAGAATGATTGTTTCACAGTGTTGGCTTCATCCCATCTAATATTTGCAGCACCGGCATAGTTAGCGCCTAACAAAATGCCTTTGATACAAGAGTTTCCATTACATGCTATTGCATATTCTGCACCTAAGCTAAATGTATGTTCGGGTACGAATGGAACGTAATTGTGTGAATAATCCGCATCTTTACTATTTACTATTGTGGTATATTTCTCAAATGTTGAATGAGTGTATCCGTAATTCAGATCAAGAGTCAATTGATTCAAAGCTGCTTTCATTGACAATTCAGCTCCATAACTACGACTTTTTCCTGCATTGCTCACTTCACGACCACCCAACGAATTAAACTTTGTGATCTGTTGATTACGAGTCTGCATACAAAACACATCCGCATCAGCCCAAAGACGATTACTAAGCAAAGTCATATGTGAACCTACTTCATAGCTCCATGTATACTCAGGTTTATAAGTAATAGCCGTATTTGCCTCTGAAGTAGTTGTCTTTGTTGAAGACCCTTCAAGCTCAGCACTAATATAGTCTGATAAAGCTTGTATATTGTATCCACCTCCACGATATCCGCGGCTCACTGTAGCATACACATTATTATTTGCATCAAAATCATATTGTAATGCAAATTTCGGAAGAAGTTGGAAGTAAGTCTTCGCTGTATCGCCAACAAAACTGGCGGTACTATTTCCTGACGTAGTCTTACCGAACATGGTTTGGTTATAATTCATTACAGCTGAAGTATTGTAACTCACTTTCACCCGTTGAACATCAGCACGCAATCCGATTGTACCAGACAAACCTTTTATATTCAACAAATCATGATAAGTAGATTGATGGAACAAAGCCGTGCCCATACTCGGGGTTTTAAATGTTCCAGGTATATCCATTGACTTGTCGGTCAAGGTAACTTTTACGGGTGAACCTGCCATTGCTACATCCATTATATTTTGTAAATAACTGATGAAGTCAGGACCGAAAACCATTGGTGAATCGGTATTCAACCATTGATAATATCCGAACGCACCGGTTGTCCAATCCCAACGATGCCCAGCCTTACTTTTGAAAGTAATTTCTTCTGTAAATGTATGTTGGTTTTGGCGTTGTTCCATGCTAAAGAAATCAAGTGAAGTATAATCTTGATCCATATACATGTGATCTTTCAGATATTGGAATCCGGTAACTGCATTCATTACATAGTTGTCACCGGCATACTCTACATCAAGACTTGCGTTGACCAAGTTACGATGATAACCTGATTTTGAATTGTAAGCTACGGTATTTGTAGTTAAATTCTTATAAGGATTTCCTCCCTGAGTCACATATTCATAATTGGCATTCAGGTCAATCTTCCATCTATCAGTAGGCAAATAAATGGCATGTAGTCTGCCACCCACACTATTTTCCCAATCCACTTTCTTTTTGAATGCACTATCTGTATTTGTAAAGAAACCTCCTTTATGACTGATGAATCCACCGGCTGAAAAAGCAAACTTATTGCTTACTCTATGATAATGTGTAAATGAAGCATTGTAGTTATCATAGGTTGCTGCGCCCAGATTCAAGTCTGTACCTTGATAATCAAAAGGTGACTTGGTATGAATTTTAATGAGACCACCCATCGAATTTAATCCATATAATGTTCCTTGAGGGCCACGAAGAACATCAATACGCTCTATATCGCTAAAGTTGAAATTAAAAGCAGATTTATCGATATAGGGTACATTATCTACATACATACCCACAGCAGGTGTCCCCAAACGTGAGCCAACCCCACGAAGATAAATAGCCGAAGTCAAATTCGAACCGTAGTTCGGTATATACAAGTTGGGAGAATAAAAAGAAAGATCTTTCGAAGAAGATATTTGATTATCTTGCATGTCTTTTTTCGAAATCAATGAAGAAGCCAAAGGCATCTGACGCAATTTTGCATTTTCCTTGGGCGAACCAATCACTACAACCTCTTCAATATCCACCACTCGTGAAGAATCATTAGGAAGAGCTACAACTCTATCTGCAAAAGTAGAATTGGCACCCAACCATACAGCCATAAGTAAAATATTTTTTTTCATCGTATAACTTATACTTTTATTCGGCTGCAAAATTACGAATACCTCCCAATGTACACAATCCTCATATATGAGGATTTTTTAATACTTTATATTTTATCCGGTGAAATATATCCGTTCATCACGGCATACATTGTGAGGCCCGAGATAGACTTTATACCCAATTTTTGTGAGATGTTCTTACGATGGGTTATAACGGTTGTCAGGCTTATATTCAATTTTTCTGCAATTTCTTTATTGATCAGTCCTTTACACAAAAGAATCAATACTTCTATTTCACGTGACGACAAATCATTTCCGTTGCGTTCCGAAAGAATCTTATTGCCTCTCGGACTCTTCACAAAATATTTATTTACATCACTTGTCAAATTTTTCACAGGTTGATCTACATTCAATATTTTATTGCCGGGAGGTACCGAATGATTAAACGTACCATGCATCATAATAATCGTACGTTCTTTGCGCGGTAGAAAAAAAGCATTATATAGCACATATTGTTCGGGCGAAACAAAATAATAGTAATACATATCCGGCGTATCATCAACAAAGGCCCCGAAATCTGCAAAGATACGAACTACAGCATCCGGTACCACACGACTGAGTATCAATTCCAACCCTAAACAAGTAAGGGTATTGGGATCGATAACGGCTAATTCAATCGCTTCATTTTTCATAATTAGATGATGAATCAATATAAGAGGCTATACTTTCGGCACATCTTTCACCATCTATTCCTGCTGAAACAATGCCTCCTGCATATCCGGCACCTTCACCACAAGGAAACAAGCCTTCCACCTCCACATGCTGTAATGTTTCTTTATCACGCAAAATCCGCACCGGTGATGAAGTACGAGTTTCCACGCCTATCATCACAGCATCATTCGTAAGGAAACCGCGTGACGACTTTCCGAAATTAATCAATCCCTGAGCCAAGCGTTTGGTGATAAACGGTGGCATCCAAAAGTGCAACGGAGAGGATATGAGTCCCGGACTATATGACGATTTAGGAAGATCTGCTCCCAGTTTCCTTTGCGTAAAGTCTACCATACGTTGTGCCGGAGCTACTTGTTTCATTCCACCTTGCATCCAACTTTGTCGTTCCAATTCAATCTGGAACTCCATCAACGCAAGTGCACCATATTTTTCATATTCAGGAAGATCCTCAGGATGCGTCTCCACAACCATTCCTGAATTAGCCCATTGAGATCCACGATTACTGGACGACATGCCATTCACGACCACTTGTTCGGGACCACTTGCTGCAGGCACGACAATGCCTCCCGGACACATACAAAAACTGTATACACCACGTCCCTCCACTTGAGTGACAAAGCTATATTCAGCAGCAGGCAAATAGGATCCCCGACCCTGTGGATTATGATATTGTATCTGATCAATCAGCTCCTGCGGATGCTCCAATCTCACACCGACAGCCAGACTCTTAGCCTCTATAGCGACATGATTTGCATCTAACCAACGATATACATCACGGGCGGAATGTCCTGTTGCCAGAATCACCGGCCCCATGAAAGTTTGTCCTGTATTCGTTTGAATGCCCAGCACCTTGTTATGTTCAATAAGCAGCGCATCCATACGAGTTTCAAAATGTACTTCACCACCACATTCCAGAATAGTATTACGCATACTTTCAATAATTCGTGGCAATTTATCTGTTCCAATATGAGGATGTGCATCCACCAATATGGACGCAGATGCTCCATGTTGACAAAACACGTTAAGAATCTTCTCCGTATTACCACGCTTTTTGCTTCGAGTGTATAACTTTCCATCCGAATAAGCACCTGCACCGCCTTCACCAAAACTATAATTTGATTCAGGATCAACCACTTGCTCACGTGAGATATTAGCCAAATCTTTCTTGCGATCGCGAACATTCTTTCCACGTTCCACAATGATAGGTTTTATGCCAAGCTCTATCATTTTCAATGCAGCAAACAATCCTCCAGGACCGGCTCCCACCACAATAGCCTGCTTGTTGCCTTTTACCGAATGATATTCAGTGCGAAAATATTCATCCTCTTGAGGATGTTCATCCACATAAGCCCTGACCTTCACATTCATAAAAATCGTACGTTGTCGTGCATCAATACTTCGTTTCAACACACGAACAGCATTTATGTGATTGGCATCCAATCCTTCTTCTTGTTGCAAATAACTGATTAAGTTTTGTTCACTTGCAGCCACTTCAGGCAACACTCTCAACTGATATTCTTTTATCATCTTATCTTCTTTTTATCCGAATAAAGCTCTGAAAGCTTCTTCAACTTTACGAACCGGAACAAGTTCTATATTAAACTTATCCTTGTCCAGCCCTTTCATATTATATATAGGTAATATAAATTGTTTGAAACCTAATTTTGCAGCCTCAGCAATACGTTGCTCTATACGATTTACCGGACGAATCTCACCCGATAATCCCACTTCACCTGCCACACAGATCTGTCCTTCAATCTCCACATCCATATTAGATGAAAGAATAGAACTGATCACTCCCAAATCAATTGCCGGATCGCTAACACGCAAACCTCCTGCAATGTTCAGAAAGACGTCTTTCTGAGCCAGTTTGAAACCGACTCTCTTCTCCAGCACAGCCAACAACATGTTCATTCGCCGGATATCGAATCCCGTAGCACTACGTTGCGGAGTGCCATAAACAGCCGAACTGACCAAAGCTTGTGTTTCAATCAGAAACGGACGAATACCCTCTATGGCTGAAGCAATAGCCACACCACTCATTCCTTCATGTGATTGTGAAAGGAACAATTCCGACGGGTTACTCACTTGCCGAAGTCCATCCTGACGCATTTCATAAATACCCAATTCATCCGTACTTCCGAAACGATTCTTTATCGAACGCAATATACGATACATGTAATGCTGGTCTCCCTCGAATTGCAACACCGTATCCACGATATGCTCCAACACTTTAGGACCGGCAATGCTACCCTCCTTATTAATATGACCAATCATTAATACAGGCGTATTGTTCTCTTTGGAAAATTTAAGTATGGATGCAGCACATTCACGTACCTGCGCTACACTTCCCGGTGATGATTCCAGATTTTCAGTAGAAATCGTTTGTATAGAATCAATAATGACAATATCGGGATTCACATTTTTAATATGAGTATAAATCTGTTCCAGTGAAGTTTCGCACACAATGTGGCAATCGCAAGACATACTCGACAATCTATCGGCACGAAGTTTCAATTGCTTTGCGCTCTCCTCTCCACTTATATATAAAACTCGCTTATTCGTAAGTTTCAAGATAGTTTGTAACACCAATGTAGATTTCCCTATACCCGGTTCTCCACCTATCAACACTAGAGACCCAAGCACCAATCCGCCACCAAGTACACGATTGAATTCAGCATCTTTCATGTCAATACGCGGTTCTTCATCGGCTTCTACCTCACTCAACAGTGTAGGCTTCGAACGTGCAGGCTCCGTGCGCCAATCGGTACGTTTGCTCACTGCAACCGGATGTACGACCTCCTCCACAAACGTATTCCATTCACCACAAGACGGACATTTTCCCATCCATTTTGGAGAGTCCTGCCCGCAATTACTACACACATATACAGTTTTATCTTTAGCCATCAGAGCATTGTACAATTAGTTATAATGTAAACGCAAAGTTACTAATAAATAGCCAGCACCTCCCGTTTTTAGAGCAAAAAGTTATTTTTCCTATATTAATCTTGATTTTTTAATATAAATAACCTATTTTTGAGCCATATTACACTTTCCTAAAATTAACGCATAAAATTATGAAGGAATTTTTAAAATACACATTCGCCACCGTTACAGGTTTAATTATAACCGGAGTCCTTGTATCACTGATAGGTTTTATTTTCATAATATCTATTATGGTTTCATCAGGTGGAAGCACGACCACCTCCGTCCAGAAGAACTCAGTCATGCAAATGGATCTCAACGGATCATTAGAAGAACGTACAGAAGAAAATCCTTTGAAGGGACTAAAGATTGTAGATGATAAGTTTTCGAGCTATGGATTAGACGATATATTAAGATCTATCAGAAAAGCAAAAACGAATCCCAACATACGCGGTATATACATAAAAGCCACCTCATTGAGCGGTGCATCCTTTGCATCCATTCAAGAAATACGTAATGGATTGATTGATTTCAAGAAAAGCGGTAAATTCATTATATCTTATTCTGACAACTATACGCAAGGACTCTACTACCTTTGCAGCGTATCCAACAAAATGATACTTAATCCCGATGGTAATGTTGAATGGAAAGGACTTTCTGCTCAAACCATGTTCTACAAAGATTTGTTGGAAAAACTGGGCGTGAAGATGCAAGTATTCAGAGTCGGAACTTTTAAATCGGCAGTCGAGCCCTACATTCTCAATAAAATGAGCGATGCCAACCGCATGCAAATGAGCAATATTCTCCATTCTATTTGGTCGCAACTGTTGGATGACGTATCGCTTTCACGGGGCATCAACAAGCAGCAATTAAACACATTTGCGGATAATGGCATGATGTTTATGGAAGCCAAAGACGTAAAGAAAAATAAAATGGTCGATTACCTGGCTTACCAAGAGGATGTGCCTAAAATCATCAAATCAACCATGAAAGTAGATGATTCAGAAAAGATTCCTCTTGTCTCACTGGATGAAATGGTGAACGTAAAATCAACCGTATCAAGCAAATCAGACAATGAAATAGCCGTTTACTACGCATTCGGTGAAATAGATGGAGGTACTTCATCGGATGAATCAGGAATCAAATCCGAAACAGTTGTCAGCGACTTGAAAGAACTTGCTGATAACAATGACATCAAAGCTGTCGTACTTCGCGTCAATTCTCCCGGAGGAAGTGCTTTCGGCTCGGAGCAAATATGGAATGCAATCAAAAATCTGAAAAAGAAAAAGCCTGTAATCGTATCTATGGGCGATTACGCAGCATCAGGAGGTTATTACATTTCCAGTGGAGCTAGTGTAATAGTTGCCCAACCTACCACACTTACCGGTTCTATCGGTATATTCGGACTAATCCCCGAGGCAGGTGAACTAGCCAAGAAAGTAGGAATCTCGTTTGACAATGTCAAAACAAATAAATTCTCCGACTTCGGAGATATCTCACGTGGTATGAATCCTGAAGAGCAAGCATTAATACAAATGGAAATAAACAGAGGATATAACCTCTTCCTGAAAAGATGTGCCGAAGGACGTAAACGTACCACAGCTCAAATCAACACCATTGCTCAAGGAAGAGTATGGACAGGATCCGAAGCTCTGAAACTTGGATTGGTCGACAACTTGGGCGGACTTGACGATGCCATTAAAATAGCTTCACGCATAGCCAAGATTAAAGGATATTCCGTGAAGAGCTATCCTAAGAAAGAAGATGTATTTACTTCGCTGTTTAACACAGAGCCGACTAAATACATCAAATCGCAAATTTTGAAAAGTGATATCGGTGAATATTTCACCACACTCGGATTAATCAATCGTGTACAGAATCACATTGATGCCATCCAAACCCGTATGCCATATAACTTGACAATCAGATAATGGAAGACAACTATATAAAAATAAACAAGGCATTACTCCCCCTCTCATACCTCTATAGATTGGGAGTATACACTCGTAATAAATTATTCGACTGGGGTGTTCTGCGATCACGTCGGTTTGATATTCCCGTCATATGCGTCGGCAACATCACCGTCGGCGGAACAGGTAAAACTCCTCACGTGGAATATCTCATCAATCTTCTTCAGGACCAGTTCAACGTAGGTGTACTGAGCCGTGGATACAAAAGGAAATCGCATGGCTATATTCTTGCCGATGCCAACACGCCGATGCATAAAATCGGTGATGAGCCCTACCAGATGAAATTGAAGTATCCAAACATCCGAATTGCCGTTGATGCTGACCGCTGTGAAGGCATAGACCGCATGAGCGAAGACAATCAATTGGATGTGATCCTTCTTGACGATGCTTTCCAACACCGTTATGTGGTACCTGGCATCAATATTCTGCTTGTTGACTATTTTCGATTGATTTGTAATGATGAACTGCTGCCGGCAGGTCGCTTGCGTGAATCGAAAAATGGGAAAAACAGGGCCAATATCGTCATCGTCACCAAATGCCCCAAAGATGTAAAGCCGATGGACTATCGAATCATATCCAAGCATCTGAATTTATATCCCTATCAGACTCTTTACTTTACCAAATTGGTATATGGCAATCTAAAGCCTCTTTTCTTGACAGATGCCCCCTCCTTTCCGCTTAGTGAGTTATCCAACAAGCAAGTATTACTACTTACAGGAATTGCATCCCCACAACGGATGCTTGAAGACCTGAATGAATACACCGGACACATTACAGCGGTCACTTTCGGTGACCATCACCAATTCACCAACAAAGACATTGAACGAATCAGACAGTCCTATGATGATATGAAAGGTAAAAACAAGATCATCATCACCACCGAAAAAGATGCCGTACGATTGTTAATTATGGAAAAAGATATCAATTTGATACTCAGGCAGCACCTTTATGTATTGCCGCTTAAAATCAAATTTGAAATGGAACAGAATGAAAGTTTTGACAAAAATATAATTAGTTATGTTAGAAAAAATAAAAGAAACAGCAGCATTTCTCCAAGAGAGAATGCACACTAACCCCGACACAGCTATCATTTTAGGTACAGGATTGGGACATCTGGCTGACGAAATCACTGATACATACGAGTTCGAATATAAAGATATCCCTAATTTCCCTGTCTCCACTGTTGAGGGACACAAAGGCAAACTTATCTTCGGTAAATTAGGAGACAAAGATGTGATGGCTATGGAAGGTCGTTTCCATTACTATGAAGGGTACTCCATGAAAGAAGTAACTTTCCCTATCCGTGTCATGAAAGAATTAGGCATCAAAACACTGCTCGTATCCAATGCCAGCGGTGGCACCAATCCTAATTTCAAGATAGGTGATTTGATGATTATCACGGACCACATCAATTACTTTCCCGAACATCCTTTGCGCGGACAAAACCTTTACGGCGACCGTTTCCCCGACATGAGCAATGCTTATGACAAGGATCTGGTGCAGAAAGCGTTGAAGATAGCCAAAGAGAAAGGCATTGAAGTACAACAAGGCACTTATCTGGGTACTCAGGGTCCCACCTACGAAACTCCTCATGAATACAAGATGTTCCGCATTTGGGGTGCTGACGCAGTGGGCATGTCCACCGTCCCCGAAGTAATCGTAGCCAACCATTGCAAGATTAAAGTATTCGGAGTATCTATCATCACCGACCTCGGTGTAGAAGGCAAAATCGTTGAAGTGAGCCATGAAGATGTACAGAAAGCAGCCGATGCCGCGCAACCTCGCATGGCAACCATATTCCGTGAACTTATAAATCGTGTGTGATAATGCAGAAAGGAAAAAGAACACCCATTGCCACACTCGGTGAATTCGGTCTCATCGATCACCTGACTGAAGGAATCGAATTGAAGAATCCCTCCTCACTTTACGGTATAGGTGATGATGCCGCTGTGCTCCACTATCCCGACAAAGAAATGCTTGTCACCACAGACCTGTTAATGGAAGGCGTACATTTCAACCTCGTCTATTATGATTTGAAGCTGTTGGGTTACAAAGCTGCAACAGTCAACATCAGCGATATATACGCCATGAACGGAAAACCACTTCAAATGACCATATCATTAGCAGTAAGCAAACGTTTCTGTATAGAGGATATGGAACAACTCTATGCCGGTATGCGCATGGCGTGCGAAGAACACGGAGTGGACATTGTTGGTGGAGACACCACCTCATCACTTACCGGTTTGGCCATCAGCATTACTTGTATCGGTGAAGCCGACAAAGATAAAATCGTATACCGCAACGGAGCCAAAGATACCAATCTCATCTGTGTGAGCGGTGATCTAGGTGCAGCCTACATGGGACTGCAATTGCTCGAAAGGGAAAATGCAGTTTTCAAAGGAGAGAAAGACATAGAGCCTGATTTCTCAGGCAAAGAATATCTATTGCAACGTCAGTTGAAACCGGATGCTCGTGGCGACATCATTAAGAAGTTGGCCGAAGCCGGAGTACAACCCACTGCCATGATGGATATTAGTGACGGACTCTCATCCGAATTGATACATATTTGTAAACAAAGCAACGTGGGTTGTCGTGTCTATGAAGATCGCATTCCTATTGACTACCAAACGGCAGTGATGGCAGAAGAGATGAACATGAACGTCACTACATGTGCCCTTAATGGAGGAGAAGATTATGAGTTACTGTTCACAGTGCCCATTACTGATCATGATAAAATAGAAGATATAGAAGGTATCAAGCTTATCGGTCATATCACTCGTCCCGAATTGGGATATGCATTGGTTACACGTGATGACAAAGAATTTGAACTGAAAGCGCAAGGATGGAACGCATTGACGGAAGAAAAATAGAAAAAACTTTCTCATTTATTTGGAAGCAATATATATTTGCCCTACCTTTGCACCGCAATCAGAAATAATGATGGTGCCATAGCTCAGTTGGTAGAGCAAAGGACTGAAAATCCTTGTGTCACTGGTTCGATTCCCGTTGGCACCACAGAAAGATAAAGCGCTTAAACACACACGTTTAGGTGCTTTTTTTATTTATCCACTTTATCATTCAACTGCCATATAGCATTGACATGAGCGTTCTTGTCTATTATCCCCATTCTTTGAAATTGTCGAGATTCCAAACACAGGATTATATCTTAAACGCCCTGTATCATCTCAAAATTAGTATCTGCTGAAAAGCCATTCTCCTATTTTGAAAAGAATAAAAAGAGCAAGAAGTGCTAGGAATATCTTAAATATTAGATAAGCACAGCCCATGCCTGCACCCGTAGCCCCAGCTATAGCAGCTCTTATACTTCCAGACATGAGAAAGGAAATAATCCCTCCAATCAATGCGACACTAAGTATAACCCATAACCACGTCATAATAAAATGTATTAAGACTCACCTCCTACAGTCTGTGAATAATAAAGAAGCGTGGAGGAAATAGATCTATGGATTCTTTAACTTGAAATGCCTCAACATCAAACGATAACTTCCGCTCTATTATTATATAGAGTGAGCGATTGACTTTGATGCGTAAAACTTTCAAATTAAAAAAAAGGATATTATCTAAAACGCCTTATTTGTTACATCTAGAAACAAATACATGTAAATATAACCATTTTTTACAACCAACAAGCTTGTTGTATATATTATTTTAAATTTATATATAAGCCGACCACCTACTATCCCAACATTAATAGAAAGTACTCATAATCAACCGATAAATTAAATTGACAACGATAGGAACACCTCTCATCTTTACTTATAGGCATCCGATCGTTTTCATAATTTGAGTAGAGCGGACATATGGACTTCTAACATTAAATGATTTATTTGCTCCTGCTTTTACCCCAAAAGTTAAACCACCAGTTAAACCGGAAATAATGTTTGATTTATTTTAATGTGCCACTGGTTCGATTCCCGTTGACACCACAATCAAAAGAAAGTTAATCCCTGAATAAAAATTCAGGGATTAATGTTCTCTATCCACTTTGGTAGCTGTTACCAAGCATTCTTTTAACTTTTAGCTTTCATTTCATCTTCATTACATGGGTCAGCATGTTTTCCACATAAGCATTGTTATGGGGAATATAGGATGCATTCCAATAGGTTGAAGCATAATTATGTGAATCGGGAACTTTATTACCACTTACTAAATCGAGGTCTTTCAACGCATCCTTAGTAACTAGATCATGCTCCTGAACGTAGAATTCTGAATAGGTTTCAACCAATATATCATGTTTCTTTCGGGTTTTAAACTCCCACTTTTGATAATCACTCTGACTCATAAGCCCCGACCAAGAAAATGAATCATTTATCAATTTAGAATATACCGTATAAATATCTTTCGTTACTTGCACACTATATAATCCGAAAAGGGAGATAGATATCTTATCACGTGGAGCTACCCAATTAATACTCATCAGCCTATGATGCAAGCTGTCTGTTTTCATCACACCGGCTAATACTCCTTTAATCATAATACCACCATCCTTTGTTTGTTGATATTTTTTGGAAGACAGAATATCACTTTCTACTCTAGGTGTTCCCATTACTATCTTAGGTATTTCGGGCTTACCGAGATCAAGGTCAGCCATTAACGGTATTGATTTCTCGTCTTGAAAAGATCTATCTTCGAAAGAACGATACTCTATAATACGATGTTTAACCTTTCCTTTCTTTACCGGAATATAATATTCTACAATGCCATCTACAAAATATTTCAAGGTACTGTCTTTCTTTTCAGAATTTACCTCATAACTTCGGAAATATCCTTTTAATCGTATATAATCAGGATGCGTTGCCTTCACTTCTATATCGCTTAAATTGTAGTGAATGGGGGTCAAAAGTATTTCTTTCGGCAATTCTTTTGCACTACCCTCATAAGTTTGATAAGCAATGTGCTGTATGGATATTGCCGCATCCGAATCAGCAGGTAGTTTCACATAACCAGCCGTATCAGAATAGCATACTAATTTCCCTTTGTTCATAACTGTTGCATAAGCGATAGGAGTCCTAGTATCCTCGTCTAATAAACGTACTTGTGCATTAGCCACCTGCGACAAGCATAATAGAATAAATAATAATCTTATTGTTTTCATTGTATCTAAATATTTTAGAGATCCCATCTTATAACCAAAAGCTCGTCCCTAAGCGGAATCCTATATGATGAGTCATGCTCATTTCTTCAAGTAAGAACCCTTGCGTTTTAGCAACTACACCTAAATTCAGTTACTTTGTTACTTTCTTCTCTCAACGCTATGCAAATAAGAAGTTCTAGTTCTTCATCCTACAATCTAATATGAATGATTTAACTATTACATTATCAGAAGATACTTTCTTGGCATTTTCATCGTAAGATCTTTTTGCATCATCAATTAATTTATTCCCTGTATAGTTTTTACAATCATCGTAAGCTTCACAATCAAACCATCCTATTAAATATAAACCATAAGCATTTTCATCGGTTTTAATATATCTATCTACTAATTGTGCCTGTAAACTCTCTTTTACTCCAGGATTCCAAGATCCTTTAACCTCTATAATAACCTTATTTACTGTTGAATACCTTTTATTAGAATAAGAAACAAGAATATCAATTTTTTCACCAGCAGCTCCCATATGCACACAATTAGCCCTTTTTATTTGCACTTCTCTAAATGACAGAACTCCGTACTTTTGAATATCATTAGTAAGATGATCTTTTATAAAATCTGATAGCAACTCTTCCTTTTTAGGCTTATAAAGTGCTTTCTTTGTTGTCTCATTTCGTTTCACAAAATCCCATAATGCAAATGATAAAGAATTCTCTTTCTGAAGCCTTTCTTCCAATCTATATAATGATTCTATGATTAAATTTAATAAGTCGGCATTATTAGATATAATCCTCATGTTGCCATTTTCACTTAATTTTAAGAAGTCAGATGGAGCAAAAGGATGCCAATTCAATTTTCGATAGATATCTTTGGCAGCCACTAGCTGAAATTTAATGCTATCTGAAGGAATCTTTTCGTTTATAGATTCCATCGCAGAAATAGCCTCTAAGGTTCCTTTATTTATAAGATTTTGTAAAAGAGACTCTCTAAAAGATGTAACACCTTCTCGAGGCCCTACAAAGTGGGCGCCTTCAAACTGAGGATCTGTTTCTGGAGGAAAAAGACTATACAGAAAAAGATACAATGACGCAATTTGATTTTCTTTGAGACGACTCCATAATGGGTTTTTATCTATGTAATAATCACTTGCGTATTTCAAGAATAACTTCTCCGCAAATTCATCATTGTCTTTAAAATAATTCATAAGATAAATCCAATCCGTTTCGTTGCAATATTTTGCGAATTCTACCCCAACGAGAATACTTTTCAAATCGTTCTGTTTCAATAGTTGTTTTGCAATTTGTGATGCAGTAGGATAGCAAAATTTAAATACATATCGAATTAAATCGGCTGAGGGTCTTGCATATAAGGCCCCTTCATTAATCAATTCGATAAAGACATTTATTATTTGATCATCTATTATATGCTCTATTCTATAAAGTATAAAAAGAGTTGAATCGTCTTCTTTATTATCGCTTTTTATTAACTCTTTTATAATATTGATTAGAATATTAGGTTTCTTAGAATAGGCATACTGTATTATTAGTTTGTAGCTTTGATCCGTTCCAGAAATACCACTTGCTTGTGGGTAGGCCAATATTATATGCGCCCACTTCTCCCATACCGTTGTACTCAAACTTTCAAGCGTATCTGAATCATATTTATTGAATAATACTAAACACTTATATCCAGTTGAAGCGGTTCCATGAAAAATATTTTTTCCAAACCATTCTCTATAACAATCATCATTTTCCTCTAAAAATTTTTTTGCGAAAGCTTCTACTCTTGATTTCAGACTTACGCTAAGGCCTTTCCATGCTTCAAATCCAGTAACATCTGGATTGAGGATATCACCATATATCCGACTAGTAGAAGTAAGAGTTAAGTCTCTAAAAAACTCAATAAAATATATCCAATTATTAGTTAATTCAAGACTAGAAATTTTTTGAAACAATTTTTTTTGTACATCAATTTTTAAAGTGGGTGAAATCTCCCGTTCGTTTAGCCATTGTTGTTTTACCCATTGAGCTTTTAATTCTCTTGCCTCATCTGAGTTTAATTCAACAGTTTTCAACCATTCAGAAAATACAGTTTTCAGCTCATTATAGTTTTCAATCAATTTTAGTATTGAATCAATTCTATTCGCATCTGAGTATTCAAAATAACTCAATAAACAGGCCCATTTCATTCTATTATCGACATTTTCCTTTGCAGTAAAATGTGACAAAACAAAATCGAAATCTTCATTATCAATTAACGATACTGACCACAAATAATATATATTATCCTCTCGAACAGAATCAAAATTAATCAAACATATCAACATATTATGTTTAATCTCTCTAGATACATTTAAAGGCTCCCATTTTTTTTGAAAATTTTCAGGAATTGGGAATATACTAACATGGTTTTGTATCCTTAGTAAGATTACCTCTGCGAATAGCTGTATATTATTTAATAAACTGTAATTTTTCCAGCATTGATATGTTATTATATCACTTAATCTTTTCAAATCATTATTATACCTTCTTGCAATAAACTGAGGATATCTTTGACACCATTTCAATGCATCAGATAAATAATTATTTTCGATCTTTTCAGCAAGAATATAATTGATAAACATCTTATATGAACCGATCAGACTATCTTTTTTAAAAGGTGTTAATGCGTCAAAGACCTCTGCTGTACTTGTTATATCAGGCCATGTTGCTTTTAATGCAGCACCTTTAATCTCATCATCGCCATCGTCATCCTGTGGCTCTATTGCATAGGGCTTTAGAGATCTTCTTTCTTCCTCATTTCCTAACTCTGCTAATGTATGAATGACTCTTCCGCGTAAATATTGATCTGCAGATTTATCCATTGCAATCGTTAATAAGTCGCTTGACAATTCTCGCAATTCACATGACTCTATTATATCTACAGCAACTCTTTTGGTCAAAAAGTTATTTTCTTTATTCATTAAATATGGCCGAATTTGATCACTTAAGCCCGAATAATTTAATTTGTAATATTGATATCTAAGATTCCAATTTCCATCTGTTATAGTCACTGTTGCTAATTTTTCAAATAGAGACTCAATGAGCTGACATTTATACTTCTCACTTTCATTTAATAAATCCCCTGCAAGAATACTTAATGGATCCTGCTTAATATTTATTTCTAACAGAGATTGTGAAAGTGTCCCCAGCCAAGATGCGGTACCTTTTACTTGTTCTACAACCATACCATCGTTATCGCTCGAAACTGTAATCAATGACAGAATCTGCTCTATAGAAAACTCATGATTAAGGATAAATCTAGCTGCCAAATATTCGGCATATGACCAATGATAGAAACTATATGAGTATTTATTGAGATAAGAGAATAGTGAGGTATTAGTTACAACTTCAATTATGTCAGGTTGAGTGAATAAAAACGAATATTTATCCGTATTTTCAAGTCCTTCTTGAATATCAATCAGCGTCAACCTTCTCTCATCATATGGAGGATTCTGGCGTATATCTATATGAGATTTATTACAAAAAACCATAAGGGCCGCTATTCGCGATGCAATAGCCAAGCTTTTATCAACAGACAGAGAAGAAGGATTTTGAAACTGCCTATATTCCTTAGGCTCTGAACATAATGCTTTGCAGCCATTCTCATACAATTGACTTCGAGTTATCGAAAGATGTTTATTTTGCTTATAATCTGTGATTAATAATTTAAGAGAAACAGGATTTACAGCAAAAGGTTGTACTTCATGACTAATGACATCGTCAATGAAAGAAGTATTGATTTTTTCGTCATCTACCAAACAAAGTATATCATTTTTAGATAAAGGCGCTATTTGAAAAATCTCATGATTATCTTCACCAAAGTACATTTTGAGAAACTCATCTAGATCATTTGTCCAATACCCAGAGCGACAAATTAGTCTAAGAGATAAGAGAGAAGATAGGTCTTTTATTGTGTTTAACTGTCTTTTGAGAATTAACGGTAAAGTCTTTATATTTCTAAAAGCAACATCAAAATCATCAAGGTATAAAGCCAAAGGTTCTCCAGAAGATTTCCATTGAGTAAACCTATTAGACATAAAAACGTCACAAATCAATCGTGATTCATCACTATATTCAGCTAAATTATGGTAAATAGTATTATCCTTACGATCCAATTCATTAAGAATCGTGACCGATTTACCAGAGCCAGCTTCTCCAAGCAAAACTAGACTTTTATAACCATTAATTTCCTCCCACGTAAAAAGATTTTTTTCATCATGAAAGAAAGGTTGTACAGAGATACTTATATCTCTTAAAAAGCCCTCTCCATTTAGCACATTATTCCTTGATTTACACCAAAGCCTTGTGATATTCATTTTATTTTCCATAACATGATTATTAGTATACAAATATACATTATTTAAATCACATATGATATTTTTATCATCATTAATCTTATACAATCATGGTAATTTTACTCACAAAATAAAATTTCAGATTTGTCTTATTTAATCATTTCATTTTGTTAATTAACAAAATTATGTACCTTTGCGCCTCATTGAAAAAACAATATTATAACGAAACATTTAAAAACAGTATCAATATGAAAATGTATATAAGGTTAGATGAGATTTTTATAGGAGATTATATGATTCAACTAGAAGGCGACTATAATTGCATTCCTAGAGTTGGAGATAAAATAAAGCCCAAATTCGCAATATTTCCAGATAAAGAAAAAAATGCGATGATAGTATATTGGCTAAAGATGGTTATGAACAAACAATATGAGCAGGAACCTCTGTGCAATATAGAAACGATCGCAGAGATAAAAGAGAATATGTATAACGAAGTAAAAAGATACCTTGAGAAAATTGGAGAAATTGACGAAAATGGAAAACTTTATTACTCGTCTTTAATGGAAAGCATGTGCGAAGCCCCTAAAACTCACTTTTTACAAGAGAAATTATGTACTTACTTTATGACAACAATAAACGCATATTTCAAGGAACTCATAGTAAGCGAAGTTTCATGGGAACCTGATGAGGATAGTAACACCCTGCTCATTCCGATTATATCTGTTAGGTATAAGCAAAGATAGGCGATATTGTATATAAGAGTATCCTTTTGTAAAAATATCCTTCGCATATAAATTGCATAAAACAAAAGAGTCTAAGAGTCTAAGGTACCCCCCTTTCTCTTTTTTGTGCTTTTTTGCTTAAAACGTAATATACATGCATTTTACAACTGCTATCACATTAGTAATCAATTGATTATATTCTTTTTTTCTGCATATCGCCTAATGCTGTATTTATGTATAAAAAGAGTATTTTATAACATTTATAATAATCACAATTTCCTACATATTTATATGTGTCACAAATTCAGTATGTTATAAAAATAATAGATAATAGATAAGCCTGCAAGAGTCTAACAGAGTCTAAGCACCTAGACTCCATTTAGACTCTTGAGCCTATTTTGATACATTCATTCTTATAAATATTCAAATATAGAAATAAAATAATGTATATCATCTAATAATAAGATACTTACAATTTAAATATCTGCTATTTCCAACATTTTCATTTTGATGATACACTCTTATATTGTATAAATATATTAACAAGGTAATTATATTCAATATAATATTGATTATAAGCAATATACGAATAAAATAAAGATAAAGATAGTCCTTATTAGAAGGAAATTAGTACCCTATATTATTGGATTAAGTTATTAATTGTATTAATTAATATATTAGTATTTAATATTATTCATCATGCACTCCTTAACATACAACCTTTATTCCAATTAACAACAGAATAAATTCTACTTTTCATAGAAATGTCCATTGAAGCATCCTCTATTTCCATGAGCAAAGCTCATAGATACTACAATATTCATCCTATTATTACATATTATCGAATTATATTAATGATTGTATCATACTGTATTTAATATTAACATAAAAACAGTTTCCATTTCTCTGTAAAATATATTGATAAGTATCTTATTTTATGATAGTTATATTGAAATTCTACTCTTATACAAGAGTCTAAACAGAGTCTATGTGCTTAGACTCTCTTAGACTCTTTTAAAAATGTTAATATTATTACTTATACGTAATATAAATGATTGATAATGTTACTATTATCATTAAATAAAGTACTATTTCATGGGCGAAAATATTACATTTCACAACGAATAATCTCTGAAAATAGCCAAAAGTAGAGAATCCCCTATTTTCTATTTATCTCATAATGAACGAAATAATGTTTGCAAAAAAAAAGGAAGAGGGGGTACCTTAGACTCTTGGACTAAACATTCTGCAAAATTGTCCTTTTATGTTAATATTTAAGTTATTGGAAAATCAATTAATTGATTTTATGATTTCATCTGTTCCAGTTGATGAAAACATACTGATGTTTTCATGAAATGATCAGCTTCATTTCACAAACTCAATTAATTGAGTTTGTCCTCAACCGGCTTTGTAAATTGCAAATAGAATGAATCAGGCAACAAAGCCTTGCCATAACCTTTTCCTTTGTATTGCCCCGAGACCCAGAAACAATTGATCATTAAATAATTTGAAGCATGTACCGGCACCCATGCATTCTCTGTCGGTACATACTCAATAAAGACTTTTGCACGATCATTGAGCCTACGAAACACATATCCATTGTCAAACTCTTTCTTCAGCCACTCCTTCTTAAGTTCGTAACTCTCTTTGCATTTCTTATCGGAAATGGCACAACAAATATGTTCTGTCTTTATATTTTCTTTTGTAAGAGTGATAAATGGTTTCTCCATGTCAGAAGGTTTTGATAGTTCAACGAGTTTACTGCGCCATGCGATAGATCGCTTCCATATCGTCATTATGCAGCACTTTCAAGTTACCGAGTGTCTTGGTTCCACCCCAACTACATTTATCCAACATAACCTTTATCTCTTCATCCGTCACCTCACGGCCGATCAACTCACGTATGTTTGTAGGCATACCTATGGCGCGATAGAAATTCTCCACGGCCTCAATGCCTGCTAGTGCCGTACGTTCAGGCGATTTGAAGTCATTGGTAACTCCCATCACATCCACGGCGAATTGTGCGAAGCGAGTCACACTCTCCTTATAAACATAGCGCGCCCAACTGCCCCATATAGCTGCCAATCCGGCTCCATGAGCTACATCAAACAAAGCACTTAATTCATGTTCAAGGCGATGAGTCGCCCAGTCGCCTCCTGATGTACCACAACCGGTAAGATCATTATGAGCCAAACTACCTGCCCACATGATCTGAGCACGATAATGATAATTATTCGGATCTTTCAACACCTCAAATGCACTCTCCTTCACTGCACGCAAAAGTCCCTCAGCAATAGCATTAGTGACCGTCATATCATCATCAAGCGAGAAATAACGCTCCATAGTATGCATCATAATATCAGTCACTCCGCATGCTGTCTGATACTTGCCTAAAGTAAAAGTACGTTCAGGATTCATGATGGCAAACTTGCAACGTACCAAGTCCGTACCGTAACCCTTTTTCAAATTACCCTCTTCCTTAGTGATCACGCAACTGTTGCTCATTTCACTTCCGGCAGCAGGAATAGTCAGTACAGCGGCAATAGGGAGGCAACTTTTAGCTTGAGCATTGCCCATATAAAAGTCCCACACATCACCTTTATAAGGCACGCCCAATGCGATCGTTTTGGATGAATCAATCACACTACCGCCACCTACGGCAATCACAAAATCAACATTTTCTTTGCGACATAATTCAATGCCTTCATACACTTTCGAAAGGCGAGGATTAGGTACCACTCCGCCTAACTTTATATATTGGATGTTTTCTGCTTCCAATCCTTTGCATACCGCATCCAACAAGCCTGAGCGTTCAGCACTCTTTCCGCCATAATGAACCAGAACTTTTGTTCCGTTAAAATCCTTCACCAACTGTCCGATTTGCTTTTCTGAGTTTGCCCCGAACACAACCTTCGTAGGAGCATAATAAGTAAAATCCTTCATAATCTTTCTATTTTCAAACAAAGATATACAATTAATTTATTCCGTAAAATAATCCGGATAAACTTAAGATACTATCTCATAATTAACAATTTCACACAATAAATAATAAAAGGACAAACTTTCTCAGAAAAGAATTTCCTATATTTGCCTTCATAAATACTATAAGGGGTGTTCGTCTGTATTCAATGGCGAGCTGAGATTATACCCTTGGAACCTGAGATGTTTAATAACAGCGTAGGAATATGGTAGTATCATACAGAACTAGTAAGCTCTAGATATGGAGACCGTTTCGTTGTTTTATAAACACGAAACGGTCTTTTTTTTATTTAAAAAATGAAGTTATGATAGACGTAAAGAAATTACAAAGAGACTTTGATGCCGTTCATCAGCAAGCACCGTTGGTACATAACATTACCAACTTTGTAGTAATGAACAACACTGCCAATGCATTATTGGCTATCGGGGCATCTCCCATAATGGCTCATGCCGTAGAAGAAGTGGAAGATATGGTACAAATTGCATCATCCCTAGTTATCAATATAGGCACACTGAATGCCGATTGGGTAAAGAGCATGATGGTAGCAGGAAAGGCTGCTCTAAAAAAAGGAATTCCTGTTGTGCTTGATCCTGTAGGTGCCGGTGCCACCGCTTATCGCACCCAAGTATGCAAACAGTTGATTGAAACAGTCAAACCGACCATCATTCGTGGAAATGCATCCGAAATCATGGCACTGGTCAACAGCTCGACATATACCAAAGGAGTAGATAGCAGCGATTCATCTGATAACGCATTGAATTCGGCTAAGCAACTTTCCAAGGAGACGAAGGCGATTGTCGTTATTAGTGGTCCCACCGACTACATAACGAATGGCAAAGACACTGAAATGGTAATTAATGGTTCTCCACTCATGACACGCGTCACCGGAATGGGCTGTACTGCGACTGCTATCACGGCAGCTTTTGCAGCCATCAACAACAACTATCTTGAAGCTGCAACTCATGCCATGGCTGTAATGAGCATTGCCGGAGAAAGGGCCGCAAACAAAGCACAAGGAAACGGAACCATGCAACTCTACTTTCTGGATGAACTTTGCAATCTGACTGATAACATATTAGCAACCGATTTAAAACGATAACCATGCCTTCATTTGATTTAAGTCTGTATCTGGTCACTGATCGCCGACTGTCACAGGGACGATCGCTTGAATACATAGTTTCAGAAGCAATAAAAGGAGGAGTCACCATGGTGCAACTGCGAGAAAAAGATTGCTCTTCACTTGAATTCTATGAACAGGCCATAAAGCTCAAACAGATCCTTACTACGCACAAAATACCTCTCATTATCAACGACCGGCTTGACATAGCACTCGCTTGCAATGCCGATGGTATACACATCGGCCAAAGCGACATCCCTTACAAGGTTGCCCGAAATATACTGGGATACGAAAAGATCATAGGCCTTTCGGTAGAGAATATGGAACAAGTACTTTTAAGTAACGACTTGGACGTTGACTATATTGGCATTTCTCCCGTTTTCAGTACGCCCACCAAGACAGATACAGCTCCTCCATTTGGTATTGACGGCATCCGTGAAGTTAAAAAGATTTGTCGCCATCAAACTGTAGCAATCGGAGGTATACACCTTGATAATGCAAAAGAGATTTATCAAGCCGGTGCGAATGGAATTGCTGTAGTCTCTGAAATTATGTCGGCTAAAGATCCCTGTGAGGCAAGCATAAAGCTCAAAGCAGAATTAAAATAACAAAGACCTAATTAAATTGGAATAAAATGAAATGGAGCGAACATGTATGGGAACAATCCCGACCGATCTATCATAAAATACTGGAACTTCCATTCATCAAAAAATTGATGAACGGGACATTATCTAAAGAAAGATTTTTCTTTTACCTTCAGCAAGATGCTATCTATTTGAGCGAATACGGTAAGGTGTTGATAGAAATAGCCTCTCGCGCCGACAATCAATCATACGCCCAAACTTTCACTCGATTTGCCGATGACTGCATATTCGTAGAAAGCGCCTTACACCAAAGCTACCTGAATGGGAACAATCATTCAACTCTCCTTACAGCCTCACCTAGCTGTTTGCTGTATACAGGTTATTTGCATCAACTGCTTAGCAATATATCCATCCACATAGCCATGGCAGGAGTACTTCCTTGCTTCCGCATCTATAAAGAAGTGGGAGACTACATTCTGAGCCATCAAACAAAAAATATCGACAATCCCTATCAGCAATGGATTAATACATATGGAGGTGAAGGTTTTGAAAAATCAGTGGAACAGGCAACCGCTATTTGCGATGAAGTGGCTGCTCAAAGCACAGCAGACGAACAAGCCTTAATGACCAAAGCTTATATGCAGGCTTCGCAACTGGAATGGATGTTTTGGAACAGTGCCTGGAACCTTGAACAATGGCCTTTAAAAGAAACAAACCAATAATACATCAATCAAATGAAACAATATAAACGCGTACTCACTATCGCCGGGAGTGATCCGAGCGGCGGAGCCGGTATACAAGCCGACCTGAAAACTATGTCGGCATGTGGCTGTTACGGAATGTCGGCCATCACAGCCGTTGTTGACGAAAACACAATAGGTGTAACCGGAGTGCATCCCATCCCCATTGACTTTGTACGGGGACAGATCAAATCAGTTCTCGATGATATAGGTGCAGACGCCATCAAAATAGGTATGCTTCATTCATCAGAGCTGATCCGTTGTGTTAAGGAAACACTATCAGCATACTCTATCCATAATATCGTGCTCGACCCCGTAATGGTTGCGACTTCAGGAGACAAGCTATTACAGGACGAAGCAATCCACACTCTTAAAAGTGAACTCATAACTTTTTCGAGAGTGATTACTCCGAACATTCCCGAAGCCGAAATTCTATTGGGACGCAAAATCACCGTTCAAGAAGAGTTGCCCCAAGTGGCCAAAGCACTTTCATGCAATAGACAAGTGTCCGTATTGCTCAAAGCAGGCCATTTAACCGACAAAAAGTTGGTGGACATATTCTACAATGCAGAGGATGATGAAATAATGGAACTTGCTTCTACCCGTGTTGACACCTGCAACACACATGGTACCGGATGCACACTATCCTCAGCTGTTGCCTCGTATCTAGCACATGGTTTGTCACTGAATGATGCAGTGAAACATGCCAAAGACTACATTGCGCAAGCCATTATTGCCGGTGCCGATTACAAAATTGGTAAAGGACATGGTCCCGTACATCACTTCTATGCATTCTGGGAATAAAAATAAGAGTAACCATGCTCCATCAAATCAAGCATGGTTACTCTCTTCTATTTATTTCTTCTTTATTTACCTCGCTACAAAAGTAGAAGGCAACGCCAGCAATTGATATTGAATCGTTTTTGCCAAGCGATAATCTCCATTGGCATTGGGATGCAAACGATCCATATCACCATTGTGGAAATATTGCACTTGTGAATCAGCAAGAGGATACAACCCGCTTAGCGAATACAAATCGATCAATGGCACAGCCCAATAAGAAGCCGCTTGTTTCAACACATCTATGTATGAATCAACGTACAGTCCTTGTCCGTTGCTATAACGCTCATCCGGTTGCACATTCTTTTCGTTAAACTTCGCATAAGCTCTGTGAATAGGTGTCATGATAACGACCTGCTGTTGAGGAAAATTTGTTTTCAGATACCACATGGCTTTGTTTATACGCCCACAGAAAGTAGTATCATCCATCACCGGAGTTCTGTATTTGCGCATTACCAACTGACCGTTGCAATTAGTCTGCTTCGTCGTTTCAGTGAAGAACCGTCCAAGAGGTACACTATGATAATAATCATTTGTTCCGGCAAAAATCAAAATAGCATCCACACCGTCGCCCTTCTCTTCGTGCAACTTCACAGCTTGGCGATATATATCGTTCCATTGATTACCGCTGATACCGTAAACAAAAGGCTCTGTGCCCAAAAGTTCCGACAAATATTCCCAATAGATACAAGTCGTGCCTACACATCGCTTGTCTGTCATTGAATCACCAAGGAAAGCCACTTTCTTGCCATCCCACTGAGAGTGCAGCGTCTTCTCACTCTTTGTCACAATCACTTTGGGAGCAGCCTTCGCCGTAACTTGTTGGGCATATCCCTTGAAACTTCCTGCTAAAACAAAAAGAAAAGCACATAGAATTGTCTTCTTCACATTCATATCGTTTTTATATAAAATGGTTATATTATTACTGTTTTCATTCAAGTTATTCTCAAGCATCAATTTTGTTCTTCAACTCCCGGCGAAAGAATTTAGGACTTAGTCCCTTTTGCTTTCTGAAAAACTTATTGAAATGACTTTCATCCGTAAAACCGAATTCATTTGAAATTTCATTGATACGTTTGTCACTGTATTCCAGACGATGTTCAATCAACTGAGTCTTATAGTGTGTGATGTATTCCTGCATGGTTTGTCCGGTATGCTTCTTGAAATACCTGCCTACATAAGCAGTTGACAAATTAAAACGAGTGCTCAGGTATTCAGTCCTTAATTTCTCAGGATAAAAAATATTAGTCTGTATAAACTGCAAAATCTCTACCGCTTTCTCTTCCGAATATTCCGTCACATACATACCTTGAAACTTGGCAATGTTCCTTGACACAATCAGAATCAATGTATTCACATACTGCTGCATCAATTCATAATGAGAGATATCATGATGAAGATCTTCTCTTAGAATCGCTTCCACCAAAGGTTTCACAATCAATCGATCTTCAATATTCTTCAATACACAACCCGGACGATGATTGGCATTTTGAAGAATATATTCCAACTTGCTGATATACTCTGTCGGTATTCCACTATCTTTTATGTATATATCATTAAATCGAAGAATGAAAAAGGTCGTGGTGGACTGAATATCAAAATGATGACAATCAGCCGGAGTGATCAGAAACAAATGCCCGGCGTGGTAATCCAAATGATTACTGTTAATGCACTGCACTCCTGTTCCTGAAAGAATATAGACCAACTCAAAAAAGCTGTGTCCATGGGCTTCCTTTAAACATTCATCCAATGTTTTGCACTCAATGGAAAAGGCATTATATAAATTTTCACGAACCATAGGAATCTTATTCTACCAATTTTGAACAAATATATACAATTAATTTGTTCTATAAAAGTAGAACTTTGCCATATATAAATTTTTAATACATCAACATATGAAAGCAATTACATTAAAAACTCCAGGAGGAGGAGTGGAACAATTAAGCTACGTAGAAGTAGAAAAACCGAACATACAGGACGGTGAAATTCTGATAAAAGTAAAAGCAATCAGCATCAATCCGGTAGATGTAAAGTCCCGTACAGGACATGGCGTTTTCAATCATACAAAGGTTGAAGAAGGACCATTGATTCTAGGTTGGGATATTTCCGGTATAGTGGAAGAAAGCAAAAGCCCTCTTTTCAGGATAGGTGACGAAGTCTTCGGAATGGTCAACTTCCCCGGTCTTGGAAAAACTTATGCCGAATATGTGGCAGCTCCAGCCAATCAAGTAACACTAAAGCCCGAGAACATTTCCCATGAGGAAGCAGCCGCCGGCTCTCTGGTCGGGCTCACGGCCTGGCAAGCTTTAGTAACCGACGCCCACATTCAGAAAGGGCAGAAAGTACTGATTCATGCAGCGGCCGGAGGTGTGGGACATATCGCCGTTCAGATCGCTAAATATCTGGGAGCGACCGTCATCGGAACATCGTCTGCAAAGAACAGAGAATTTGTATTGGGATTAGGGGCCGACGGGCACATTGACTATCACAATTATGATTGGACCAATCATCCACGCGAATTCGATTTTGTATTGGATACTATCGGAGGTGACAATATCGACAACTCTCTGAATGTGACCAAAGAGGGTGGCTCCATCATCAGCATCCCCTCAGGACTGAATAAATCTGTTGTTGAAAAGGCTAAACTAAAAGGTGTCAAAGGGTCATTCATTTTAGCTCATTCCGATGGTGAGAACATGAAGGATATTGCAAACTTAATGAAAAAAGGAATTATAAAGCCACATATATTCCATGTCTATCCATTCACTGAAATGGCACAAGCCCACCTTCAGGTAGAAAGCGGAAGAACTGTTGGCAAAGTAGTGGTTGTCCTATAAAGATAAACCACGGAAAACGGTTTTATAAAACAAGATAAAAACCAAAAGAGAATGCATTCTGTGGATACATTTCTTTTGGCTTTCATTGCGATTTTATATATCTCTAACCCTCTACCTTTATTTGGGTGGATACTCTATTTCTTTGCGATCATAATAACTGGCAAATCTACCGGCTTCTTTGTCATTTACGGGTCCATGACTACTCCATGGCCACCCACCGAAACGAGTTTTCTGATAATCATAATACGCTTGTTTCACTTCATTCATTGTGTTCAGTACGAATGGTCCGGAAGCAGCTACAGGCTCATTGATAGGTTCCCCTTCCAGCAGTAGCAGTTGAGTGACCCCGTTGCCATTCTTAATATGAACTTCATCATCACCGGTAAGTTCCACCTCGTATTTTTCTGCGATCACCATCTCTTCAATCGCTATGCTTGCACCACGATAATGATAAAGCACTCTGTTCAATGTGCTCGAAACAGCAGGCAGCGTAAACTCAGCGTTCGGTTCCAACTTAATAAGCCATATGCCCACATGATTATTCCGATCATAAGCCCACGATGACGGTAGCGGATCCAACGACTTCGTACCCTTATATTCGCCTGCTACAATAGTTATTTCCGATAAATTCCCATTTTGATCCTTCTCTGTAAAGGTCGGGACTTGCTCATTCCAAAACATCTTATAATCAGGTTTCGCAAATTTATCCTTCTTAGGCAAGTTCAGCCATACTTGAAACAACTCCATAGGATTCTCTTTATCATCATTCAGCAACGGGAACATCTCTGAATGCTGCACACCGGCACCCGCCGTCATCCATTGCACATCACCCTGCCCATATCGTCCTTTCGACCCCTTTGAGTCAAAATGGTCGGCAAATCCTTTTATCATTAACGTCACTGTTTCAAATCCTCTATGCGGATGCACGGGAAAACCAGGAATCGTATCACCATAATACATTCTCCAATCAGCCTGCATATCAAAGTCCTCTCCATTATTCTTTCCTTCAGGCATCACCTCCGGCTCCATCGTTCTATTGCCTTTGGGAAAAAGATCATCATGATGGAACGTCACAATGAACGGATCCAACACATGAAGCTGAAATTCCATCGGACTAATTTTCTTTATACTCATATTCTTTTACTATTTGATTGAACAATATCCACTTGACACTGTTATAATAACATACAATGATAGGTAAATGTTTAATTTCCCTATAAAATCTTCCCAAAATTCATTTACTGATTACTTTTCTCCATATATCAATTATAATTGCGTTTATTTGCGGATACTAAATTTCTTTGAATAATTAAAAAATATCATTATGAAAAAATTTATTTTATGTATGTGCACTGTATTGCTGATGGGATTCTTGTATACAGCAAATGCACAAGTGAGTATCAGAATCAATATAAATCATCAACCGGCGTGGGGGCCTAGCGGATATGACCGTGCAGACTTCTACTACTTCCCCGATTTGAATATTTATTACGATGTAAACAGCTCCATGTTCTATTATTTATCAGGATCAAGATGGGCATCAAATCGCTATCTTCCAAGTAGATATAGCAGATACGATTTCTACAAAATGCATAAAGTGGTCATGAACAACGGACCAAGACCATGGTTAAGAAATAGAGACCATAGAAGAGAATACATGAGATTCAGAGGCGACAGAAGCCAGACACCTATTAGACTCAGCAACAATCGCAGATATGATCAAAGCAAGAGGAACTCTAGAATGTGGGTCAACGGAAACCAAAGAAACGACCAAAGACAAGGTCAAAGAAATAATCAAAAAGTTGATAAACAGAGAAATCAACAACCCAATAATCGACAATCAGATAACAAGCACCCGGACAATAGGCCTGGTGAAAATAGAGAGCGCTAATCATAAAGCTTTCTGAAAGTTTTATATATACAGCTAATGCAATAATAGTTTACAGCACCACTGCAAACAAATTATTGTATTAGCTGTTTCTGCAAAAAGCCTAACATCTAAAGATTAAAAAAACAAATAAAATACAGTGTTCAGGTAGAAATAATCAGTAAAGACGATTACATTACTAAAAGAAAACAAGTAACTTTGTTACTTCAAAAAAAAATTAAATATCATAACAACAATGGTAACAAAAGCAGCATTTATTTACATCGCACCAAAGAATGATCCTAAGGTTCATCGTGCAGTAATTGATTCTCCAGTGATAAATCTTACTGTAGTAGGCGTAGCTAATTACGACGAAGCGGAAAAAGTCGCGTTGGAATTAGTTTCAGAAGGTATTACAGCTTTCGAACTATGTGCCGGATTTGGAAACGAAGGGACAGCCCGCATTGCTAAATGTGTAGGTGATAAAGCCCTGGTTGGAGTTGTTCGTTTCGATCTACATCCTGCATTCGGACATAAAAGCGGAGACAGCCTATTCGCAGATAGTAGCTTATAAAAATTTATCTTAACCCATTGGCTCAATTAAATTCATTTTTAATTCAGCCAATGGGTTTGTTATTTTCAATAGTTTAGCATCTAATATTAATGACAATGAATAAAGAAATTATATGTATTCTGCTCCCCAAATACGCTGATTGGGAAGGTGCATTTATAGCATCTTCTTTAAATAATACGACAGGGCTTGATGGGGAGATGTTTCAAGTAAAGACGATGTCTCTAACAAAAGATCCTGTTGAATCTATCGGTGGGTTCAAAACAATACCGGATTATGACATAAATACTTTACCAGATAAATATGAAGCTCTTCTATTAATAGGTGGTATGAGTTGGTTTACAGAAGAAGCAAAGCTGATTGTTCCTATTGTGAAGAGTGCCATCAAAAACAAGATCTTAGTTGCCGGGATCTGCAATGCATCCGTATTCTTAGGCAAATATGGTTTCTTAAACGAGGTGAAGCATACCAGCAACACGTTGGAATATCTGAAGAAGAGTGCTGAGAAAGTTACACGGGAAAAGCTAATTACATCAATAAGCAGGCTGTCTGTGACGGGAATATGATTACTGCGAATGGGACTGCCTATTTAGAGTTCTCGAAAGAAATTTCAATCCGATTGAAAGCGAAGACGGTAGAACAGATTGAAAAGGAATATACTTTTAATAAATTGGGACTTTACCAAGAATAAGCTTAAGGAAATAAAGCATAGAAAATAAGCATTACACTGTGAATGGTTAGAAAATAAAAAAGCGGGAAAATATAAATACTTTCCCGCTTTTATCAATTTAATCCGAATTAATATCGTCTGTTGTTGCTATATCCGCCACCACGATTGCTGCTATTGTATCCGCCGCCACTGCTTCTTTCAGTTTTAGGACGAGCTACATTAACTTTAATAGTGTTGCCTTCAAAGTCTGTCTCATTCAATTCTTTAATAGCCTTGTTAGCGTCATCGTCACTAGGCATCTCAACAAAACCGAAACCACGAGATCTACCGGTTTCTCTGTCAGTAATAATGTTTGCAGAAGTTACTTCTCCGTAACCTGCGAATAATCCTTGTAAGCCCTCGCTTGTTGTGCTGTAGCTTAGATTTGAAACGTAAATGTTCATCTTTTTTTTTATTAATTATTAATTGATTGATTATCTATTTTGTCAGTGTGACCCTCACGGCATTCATGCCCTTCTTGCCACGTTCCAACTCAAAAGTAACCATATTTCCTTCTGTAATGTTATCAGGAGCGCTACTAATGTGGAAGAAATATTTTTCCATACTTCCAAGATCCTTAATAAAGCCGTAACCCTTTTCTGAGTTAAAGAACTCTACGCGACCTCTTAGTTCTGTTTCTTCCGTCTCCTCTTTTTTAGGGGTAGAGACTGCTATGTCTTCTATATCCACCTCTTGTTTTTTCTTGTCCGGATCAGGCGGTGTGCTGGATATGACACCGTTTTCATCTACATACGCAATCATGTCCTCAAACGACCCGCTAGCACTGTTAGCTTTACGCTCTTCTTTGCGCTTTTGTTTCTCCAGCTGTTTACTCTGTTTCTTCTTTTCTAATTCTCTTTTATTATATGAAACTGTTTTAACCATATATAGTTATTTTATATTTTTGTCTTTACGCTGGTAATGATACCACATTCAACTTCTTACCTGTCAACTTCTGAATATCCTTTATCATCAAATGTTCTTCCCTAGAACAAAATGTAAGGGCTGTTCCTTGATTTCCAGCACGACCTGTACGACCGATACGATGTACGTAAGTCTCTGCCACATCAGGAAGATCATAGTTGATAACAACCTCCAAATTGGCAATATCAATTCCTCTTGAGGCGATGTCCGTGGCTATAATTACACGCGTTTTGCCGGATTTGAAATTGGTAAGTGCACGTTGTCTTGCACCCTGACTCTTGTTGCCGTGAATCGCATCACAACCTATACCCTTTTTGCACAATATCTTTGCGATCTTGTCTGCACCATGTTTGGTACGAGAGAAAACCAACACAGATTTTGAAGGTTCTTTCTTCAAAAGAGTAACAAGCAATTCGCTTTTCTCGGATTTCTCCACCATATATAAGTTCTGCTTGATAGTATCCACTACTGATGAAACCGGTGCTACCTCTACTGTCACAGGATTATGCAGAATTGATTTCGACAGTTTTGCAATTGTTACAGGCATGGTTGCCGAAAAGAACAATGTCTGTTTCTGGCTTGGCAACATGGGTAACAAACGTTTTATATCATGTATAAAACCCATATCAAGCATGCGGTCGGCCTCATCCAAAACAAAGTGTTCGACATGTGCAAGGGTTATATATTGTTGACTGATTAAGTCAAGCAATCGTCCCGGTGTAGCTATCAATACGTCCGTTCCTCTTTTCAATTTTTCAACTTGTGGTCTTTGATTGACACCACCGAATACTACTGTATGTCTAAGATCAACATATTCAGCATAATCAGTGAAGCATTCATCGATCTGAATAGCCAGTTCCCTTGTAGGGGTAAGGATCAGCGCCTTTATTTCCCGTTTTCTGTCATTAGACGTAGATTGGGCTAGTTGCTGAATGATAGGTATTGCGAAAGCGGCAGTTTTACCTGTTCCCGTCTGTGCTATTCCTACCAGGTCGCGATCGCTGAAGGCGACCGGTATTGCTTTCTCCTGAATAGGAGTCGGCGTTTCATACTTTTTTTTAGAAAGAGCCTTCAATATAGGCTCGGAAATATTTAAATCTTTAAATGTCATAAATTTTTGACTACTTTCAACGGCAGTCCCCTGTTTAATTAATTATTCGCAATAAGAAAACATGGGAGAAGCCCGGGTGCAATACCCGCATGGAACCTATTACGTCTCGATAAGCAGTTAATAATAATGGCCATTTGCCATTCATTAAAAGTTTTGATTTTGATTTGATTTCGACGATGGTTAGGCCCGCGAAACAACAGCGGTACAAAGCATTGCGGAGAAAAGACTCAATAGTAAACTCCATTTATCTAAGCTGCAAAGATATAACATTATTTCGAATTATCCTTTATTTCGACTAAATATTTGACATTATTTCAATATTTTGAGTCCTCACGAAGAAATGAGGGAACGAAAGAGCCCGATAATCGGTACTGAGATGCGAAACATGAAGAAACTGAAACTTCTAAGTTTTTTTATTTTAGTTGATTTATTTATTACATATCTTATATCTAGGTATACTATATTCCGAAAGTCATATTAATTAATCTAAAATGAACAAAGATATCTATGAAGGATTAAACATTACTGTTACATTTGAGTCTTATAGTAGAAAGAACTAAAAATCGCATAACATGAGAAACAAGTATTATCAAAGTAGAATAGCGGTAGCTTTTCTTATTTTACTTTCTTTGAGCATCACTTCTTTTGCTCAGAACAACGGTGATTTAAGGGAACATCTTCGTGATTTACCTTTTGCAATGCCGGAGATGAATGTGCCCGTATTCCCGAATAGATCGGTAAACATCAAGGATTTTGGAGCAGTGGGTGACGGACAGACCATGAATTCAGATGCTTTCAAAAAGGCGATTGAGCAATGTGCGTCATTAGGTGGAGGTACCGTGATTGTTCCTCCTGGATTATGGCTTACTGGCCCTATTTTGTTTAAAAGCAATATCAATCTGCATCTTGAGAAAGGAGCACTCGTCCTGTTCAGTCGCAACCATAGCGATTATCCTCTCGTGAAGGATGGCAAGTCATTTTCAGTGACTCCTCCTATATCAGGCTATGACTTGGAAAATATTGCTATTACCGGTGACGGAATTTTTGACGGATCGGGTGATACTTGGAGACCGGTAAAGAAAGATAAGACAACTGAGGATCAATGGAAAAAGTTGATTGCTTCGGGTGGCGTAGTAGACAAAAACAATCTCTGTTGGCCTAACCAGGAGGCGATGGATGGAGAGATGTACCTAAAGGGGTTGAATAAGAAAGATAAGAGTACGCTTAGTGAACAAGATTTCATCCTTGCACGCGAATTTTTACGTCCCTACCTGCTGATGTTTGCTAATTGCAAGAATGTATTGCTTGACGGACCGACATTCCAAAACTCTCCCAAATTTGTAATTAATCCGCACTTCTGTGACAACATGATCATCAGAAACATCAAAGTGCTGAATGAATGGTGGGCACAAAATGGAGATGGAATAGACATTAGCGGAGGAAAGAATATTGTTATATACAATTGTACGGTTAATGCGGGAGATGATGGCATTTGCATGAAATCAAGCAGAACGAAGAAATACGGCAATGGCGCTGCTCTGCAGAATGTGGTAATATCTGATTGCGTAGTTTACCATGCTCATGGTGGGTTTGTAATCGGAAGTAACACGGATGGAGGCATGAATAATATCTCTGTAAGCAACTGTAATTTTATTTCTACTGATGTAGGTCTGAGATTTAAAAGTAGCAGAGGCAGAGGTGGACTTGTTGAGAACATCTATGTAAAAGATATCTTCATGAAAGATATCGCCAGAGAGGCTATCTTATTCGACACCTATTATGAAAATAAGTCTCCGGCAAATATAAATCAGGAAGTAAACGAAACGACCCCTCGTTTCCAAAAGTTTTTCTTGCAGAATATTTATTGCAACGGAGCTGCACAAGCAATAGAAATGACAGGGTTGCCTGAAATGCCGATTCAAGATATTGATTTCAATAACGTAACCATCTCTGCCCAATCAGGCTTTTCGTCAATGGAGGCTAAGAACATACGCCTGAACAAGGTGTCTATTTTGCCTGAAAAAGGAGTTGTTTACTCGCTGGAGAATAGCAAGGATTTCTTAATGAAAGACTTAGCATCCCCTACTCTACAGAAATCATTTATGACGCTAAAAGGAACAACTACTAAGAACATCCAAATACAAGGTACCAGTCTTCCAAAAGACAAAAGCAATTTTACTTTTGAACAAGGAGCCGAAAAGAGTGCCGTGATTGTTACAAAATAGAGAAAAAACTAATATTCAAGAAAATCTTTATAGAGTTCTTCCAACCGTTTGCGAAGAAACAAAACGGCATAATGTTTACGAGAGAGCAAAGTATTTACAGGCGTTCCGGTGGTTTCAGACACTTCTTTCACCGGAATGCCTTCTAACTCCATCAGTTCAAAGACCTCGCGCTGCTCAGGAGGCATTTCAGACAAAGCTTCCTCAAGTTCATCCCAAACGAGTGAACGCATGTATTCTGTTTCGGGCGAAGAGCTTTCGTTACCGAACAATACTTCCGAAAAATCATTCATCACATTGTCGTCTTCATCATAGGAAGTGACAGGCAATTCCTCTTCGTGTTTCTTCTTTTCTTTATTGATGATGGTATTCCTTGTCACACGATAGAGCCACGAAGCCACCTGCTCTATCGGATTGAGAGTACTTTCAAAAGTCTTCACCAATTGATAAAACACATCCTGAAGAATGTCTTCGGCATCTTCCTTGTTGGAAACCTTCTTACGAATAAAGGCTTTCAAACGGGGCTGATACTGAACAATCAATTTTTCAACCTTCTCCGAGTCGGCTAACTTATTCATTGTTATCCGGGGTGTGCTTGTTGCTCTCTTCATCAAAGTCTTCATGAAAGAACTCTCCATGGTGGTGGAATCCACCGCCAAAGCCGAATTTTCTCCTTTTATTGATAAATTCTTTACGCTGCTCTGCAGTCATGTTCATCCATTTATCACGAAAAGGGTTTCCGTGGTGAAAAAACATTCCTCCCATCATCATTCTACCACCACCGAAACTTCCAAACAATATGCGTGAAAGAATAAAGAGACCCAACGCTTGCCAAAAATTAATAGTGGAGAGTCCCAATATGGCGGGCATGAGAAGATTCCACAACAACATAACTATGGCACTGAATACCGCTAACACCAAGGGCCCGATAAAAAACATTTTAAATCTTCTAATTTTCATATCTTCATTCTATTTTATTTGTTCTAAAGAACAACCTCGAAGCGAACAGATTCATATATAAGAGGAATCTGTCTGCCTCAAGATTGGTTTTATTTTATTTAGGTTGATTCATTGAGCAATCTTCTCTCATACCTCGTGCAAAGAAACCACCCATACCATGCATGTGATTATGAATGGCATCTTTCATATTATCCACGAATTCTTTTTTCTCTTCCGGAGTCTTTTTCATCCAGGCTTCACAACGAGCATCCATAGCCTCAACTGAAAAACCTTCGCCACAGTGCCCAGTAAAGTCCATCCGTTTGTTTACGAACTCGACTTTCTCACTGTCAGACATTTTTGACCATTCTTCACGAAACTTCTTTCTACCGTCTTCACCAAAAAATCTTCTCCCAAAGAATCCCATTCCAAAATCATTTGTTTCCATAACCTTTTAATTTTTATGTTTATTGATAAGTTATTTTGAGAGCGCCCTCACTTATGCAGACAATCAAAGAGACAAAATATTTTACAGAGAAGCAATAAAAATAAGGATTCATAAGAGAAGCTCCTATGAATTTTATGTAAACATTTATAAATAAGGTACTTAATTGAGAACGGAAAAACATCTCATTCACTTCCAAATTCTCATTTGTGAGAATTTGTGAGAATTGTCATTATGGGTTAACAAAAATGCCTATAAGTAATTAGCTTGTTGATTACTAATACATTGCGTGTTAATAAAATGTTAAATCAAAAATATATCCTACTATATGTTTAGTATTCTATCTAAAATAGATACTATACTAAAACAGGTCTATTTTTAGATTACTTATAATGAGTTAATTATAAACACATTTTTTACGGATGAAGAGGAGGTGAGAATTTGAGAATTTCATATGTACCTATTTGTATACTATTATAAATAATAGTTTAAATACGACCATCAATTCACCTTATAGTTATGAGTTGTCCACCTCTCTTAAGCGAGTTGTTTCAGCCGTAACTGTGAGTTTGTTCACCCGTAACTACAAGTTGAGCAACTCTCAGTTATGGGTGAAACGGAACGCTATAGCGAGTTTAAGACTTCTCAATATTGCCTCTGCCAATCTCTTTGACCCGTTTCTCAAAATCATCTCGCGAAATGATGGAAGCATTCTTCACCTTGGCACGATAATTATAAATGGTATTCACCGAATAATGAAGGAATTCGGCTATTTTGGAACTATCTTCTACTCCCAAACGAATTAACGCAAACAGGCGTAGCTCAGTATTCAACAGTTCATCTTTATCGGGCACCATGCGTGCTTCGGGCTTTAATAGTTTGTTGAACTCTTCAATAAAGTTTGGTACCAAACACAAAAAAGCATGATCGAAATTACGAAACAAGTCGGTAAGGTCTTGCTCTTTGAGGCTTTGCATTTTGTTACTTGATAAATAATCTGAAAGTTGGCCTCCTTTTGCTTTCTTGATAACGGTGTTGCGAAAACTATCTAACTTGTCAATATAGAAAGAACAGAGAGTAAGGAAACGACCAATGTAGACTTCTTTTATCTTGTTACTGTCAAGCAACTGAGCATTCGACTTATTCAATGACTGCACAGTTTTCTTTAGTCGGGCATTCAAATCAATTAAATGACTATTGGCTACATGCAAATTGTTTCTGGCCATAGCCAAGTGTTTCATTTGCACATACACATAACCGATAGCAATAATCAGCAAAAAGGTTAGTCCGCTGATAAGCAATAAGTAATCACGTAAACGTGTATTTTGTTTCTCGGTCATCAACTGGTAGTTATGATCGATCATGGATAATACTCCCGAACTTTGTAAATTGCGTAAAGGGGCATTGTAGAATCTCGTACCATCCCATGAAAAACGTATATAGCGATAAGACCTTTCGATATCACCTTCTTGTGCCAACATATCAGCAAGTGTCCACAGTGAAGCTTGATCTTTTACCGCTTGTTTGACATCACAAATAGCCGACAAGCCCAGCCAATATTTCTCCATCTTGACATCACCTTTTCCTTTGTAGTCAACCGATCGGAAATAACATACAATAGAATATTCAGGTGTATTAGGTTTCACACCTTTCATTTGCATAGAATTAAGCCTAAGGGCCTCATCAAACTTTTTAATATTCCATGCATCGGTTTCACGAAAGCTGAGATAAAGCTGTGAGCCATGAGGAAGGACACTCATAAGTGAATCCTTATAATTTTGTGCTAAACGAGAATAGTATTGGTTGGTGCGTCTATCCTGAGTATAGTGGCCTTGTTCGCCATAGGTGTGATTACAAGCACTATAATAATCTACGACCAAATCAGGGGACAGTTTACTACGGTTGATCATACCAATGAGATTGACTGCTTCAAGGTACATACCGGCGGAAGCGAAAGTATAGGCAAGCTTGAGTTTTGTTTGATCCAAACGATATATATCATTATGCTTCTGGGCCAAATCAAGATTACGGTTTAAATAGATAGCTGCTGAATCGTAACGGTAAGCTTTGTAGGTTTCAGATAATTGGTCATTCAAATAAAACGTTCTACCATAATCCCTACCTGCCTTTTGAAGCAAATTCTTTAGTGTTGCTATTTTAGCTTCGCGACGGGCATCGTAGATTAATTTATTTTTAATGGCTGAATCAAGGGCACGATATACCGAATCCAGATCGGCAGCGTATCCGGGTCTAAATGCCATCGCAAAGAGAAAGAGAATAACTAATAAACGATTTTTCATAAATTGTGCTTTTCATTTCGCACCAAAGATACAAAAAAAATCAAAAAGACCGACAAGAAGATAATTAAAAAGGAGTGATAACAGTCGAATAATCAAGCCGTACCACTCCTAAAATGCACAAACACCAACGATCTTTTTACCTCGTTTTTATTTTACAATGAATTTAATAATTGAACGAATATCCTGTGAAGAAGCTCCTGCCAAAGCATTAAACGTTCCCGGCTCGTTTACCCATGACTGTTTCTTAGCATCATAATACCCCAGACCGTCTCTGGCAACCGTGACCACAGCCTGTTGGGTTTCACCCGGTTGTAAATATATTTTGTCAAACCCTTTAAGTTCTTTCACCGGTCGTGGAAGTAATGGCTTCGGATCAGATACGTATAGCTGAACCACTTCTGCTCCGGCTCTTTTTCCGGTATTGGTTACGTTGATTCTAAAGGTTATGCTGTCGGTTGAAGTCGTTTGATTGTCAACCGTAAGTTTACCATATTTGAATGTGGTGTAACTCAATCCGTAGCCAAACGGGAAAAGAGGTTTAAGTCCTTGCTTATCAATATAACGATAGCCTACATAGATGCCTTCTTTATAATTGACATTGACTCCATCACCGGGATATTCGCCTAAAGAGTGTGCTGAGCATTGACTTAAATCACGATAAAACGTAACAGGAAGTTTACCCGAAGGATTAACATCTCCAAAAAGCACATCGGCAATAGCTCTACCGGCAGAAGAACCGCCATACCATGCTTCCACGATAGCCGGAACATTCTTCACCCAAGGCATTGTGACTGCACCTCCGCTAAGTATGACTACAGCCAGATTGGAATTGGCTTTGGCCAAGGCTGCGATCAGCTGATCTTGTCCATAAGGTAATTGCAAAGAAGTACGATCATCACCTTCACAATCTTGCTGAGGATTTTTATTCAACCCACCGACAAAGATCACTGCATCTGCACCTTTAGCTGCTTTCACGGTCTCATTGCATAAAGCTTCGCGATCAATGTCTTTTGATTCAGTAGCTTTTGCTCCCTTGACATCTTGCTCGGCAATCGTTGGAGAAGCATATCCGGGCAAATAAGTAACCTCTATTTGATTCTGTTCGGCACGATTCTGAATACCGGCTAATGGAGATATTTCTTCTTTCACTTTCAATGAAGAGGAACCTCCGCCAATAGTCATTCTTTTGACTGCATTTTCGCCGACGACCAATATATGTTTCACTTTCTGAGGATTGATCGGCAACACAGAACGATTGTTTTGAAGCAACACAATGCCCTCTTGTTCTATTTTTCGACCAGCCTCGGCATGCTCATCTGTGGCAAATGATCCATAAGGACGATGTTTGTCCATGTTGGTACGAAATTCTAGTCGAAGAATACGGCTCACTTTATCATTCAACTCTTTTTCTGTTAGTTCTCCGTCTTCAATCATCTTAAGATAAGGTGCTGCCATATAATAACGGTCATAAGCATTGCTTGATCCCCAATTCATTCCGTTCGTCCATGAGCCGAACTCCATATCAAGTCCGTTGGTGACACATTGCAGGGTATTGTGTGCCCCACCCCAGTCAGAAACAACGACTCCATCAAATTGCCAGTCGTGTTTGAGAATGTCATTGAGCAAATACTGGTTATGACAACAATGTTGATTCTTGTATTGATTATATGATCCCATAATTGCCCAGGCATGTCCTTGCTGCACTGCTGCCTTGAATGCCGGCAAATAGATTTCATGCAATGCTCTATCGTCCACAATCACATTGATTTGATCTCGATATTTCTCCTGATCATTCAAAGCAAAGTGTTTTACACAAGCTGCTACTCCATTGGATTGCACCCCTTGTACATAAGGAACTACCATACGTGAAGCAAGATAAGGGTCTTCTCCCATATACTCAAAATTACGTCCATTCAGGGGTGTACGACAAATATTGACTCCAGGTCCTAATAATACATTTTTGTTACGATAACGAGCCTCTTCGCCAATACTTTTCCCATAAAGAGAGGCCATTGCCGGATTCCATGTTGCAGCCAAACTGGTTAGTGCAGGAAAAGCAGTGCAGGAATCATTTGTCCAATTGGCTCCATACCACTCGTCCCACAATACTTCAGCGCGAATGCCATGGGGGCCGTCACTCATCCAGTTCTCAGGTATACCCAAACGAGACACACCGGGTGAACTGAATTTCGACTGTGCATGTACCATGGCTATTTTTTCTTTTAATGTCATGCGGGACAGTGCATCTTCCACACGCTGTTCAATAGGTTTGGAATCATCCATATACACAGGATGGTTTTGAGCAATGATACCGGGACTGATCATTATCAATCCCAATATCACTGATTGCAAAGATTTCTTCATGCTCATTTATTTATCTTTTTACTTCTTAGTTACCGTAAGTGTGGCAGCATTGATTCCTTTAGAACAATCTACCGTAAACACATAAGCTGATCCGTTCTGCAATGTGACACCACTCTTAAGGAATAAGTTACCATTATCTCCCGTTGTGCCGTCGCCCACATAAACCAAGTTGCTGGCAGTAGATAATACATAAGAACTTGATGCCAATCCATCAAACTCATTTCCCCACGTATTTTGATGGAAAAACTTAAAATTCATATCAGTGGTACTGATCTGAGTTCCGGCGACTAAGGTTATTTGATATACACCTGCTGATACCTGCGACAAACAAAGTGCTTTCTCGGTAGCCCAATTGATTCCGTTGTTGGTATAGTTTGGTTTACCTATATTGCCGTTCCCTATGATCCAAAGTGCTCCTGATCCGTTAGACTGAAGTGAAGCTGTGGTTGAAGCATCCTTCATGGCATACACCTTGAAATATTTCAAATTGAAATCAGCCGTGACTTGATAGGAACCTGTAATGGCATTAAAAGTAAGTGTGCCATCATTGTTCTTGGTGAAGAAGTCGGGATCATTAAACCAACTATCGGATGACATATCATCGGCACCACCTACTGTGTAGGCTTGTCCTTTGGTGAATGTACCATAATAGGTGTAGATGCCGTCTGCAGAATAAGTCATGGCCGTACCATTAAATAGAGGTGCAAACAACGGAGTATAGTCATAAGAATAAGCATTGAAAGTGATGGTGATATCGCCTGCACGGCTATTGATAAATGAAATGTAACTTGTTAAACCCTGAACCACATTGGAACCGTCAGCGCCAAAAGTTATTTGATTACCACTTGTACCGGATGCAGGTGCCACAATATAACCTTTCACTTTACTGGATTCTGAATGAATTGTGGTAGAGAATAGATAAGGATTATCAGCTGAAGGTGTCATCGTATAGCTTCCTCCATCAGAAGTCATTAATGTCAGTGAAGCATATTTCGGCCGCGTCAATGCCAAATCATAATCTTTTTCTACTTTAGTAAAGTGGGTATTTTGCAATACGAACTTTAATGAGGCTGTTCCATTCGGAATGTTTTTGTAATAGGGAATATAGATTTTACCATTGTAATCTCCATAAGTTTTAGTACGGATGATAGTGGTAGAAACCAATTCATCGCCATAATAAAGATAGGCTTTCAATGTGGACAAAGGAATATTTCCTTCATCGGTAGCATTCATCTTGAAGCTTAGGCTATCGCCGAACTGTGCCGAAGTGAAGGCGGTGGCAGAAGTAAGCACTGGATTGCCCGGCGCCGTACTGTTATCGTCATTGCTGCAAGATGCCGTAAATAGCATGCACAGCAAAGTAAACACTAAATATTTAAAAGTTCTCATAAGTTTATTTTTTAAAGTTAAACAGTAAGACTACCATCTGCACGAAACAATGCCATATGCTGGTAGCGTACAACTGAAATGGTTTGTACCATCACTAATTACGACGGCTTTTGAGGTGCTGTTGTTGTTGCACAGTACCATAGCCAAAGTGCCATCAATATTTTTGAATGCCGAACAAGTAAGTCCTGTTGACATATAACTGGTTTCAGCTATTCCCACACGCCTAGCACCGGGTTTCACCACACTAGACAGGTGCGCTATGATGTAATAATGTGAATTCTTAGTGATGGTTTTATGGTTGGTAGCATCTATATCCACTGCACCGTAGCAGGTTTGGCAACCACCATCAAGATTAGGACCTTTATTCGTATCAAGCATTAAGTTCCAAACAACCACAGCCGTGCAATAACGATTAACTGTACCCAAAGCTATATCTTCCATATCAGCAATCAAGCGGGTAGAAAGATTACGTCCATCATTCCAAGTACCAATAGAAGCTTCTGAAAAGATTAATCCTTTTGCTGGATTTTGTGAGTGAATATCAGTAAGCTCTGTATTAGAACCGCCATAATTGTGGTAAGCTGCTCCTACCACATACTCTGATCCCTCGAAACTTCCTAATGCATTATAGACTTTCACTGGATAATCATTTTGATCGGAAACATCATCATAATTATAGTTGTGGTCAAACACATAGATTTTTGAATTCAGGCTGCTACTACTCTTGAATGTGGAAGCCAATACTTTTACAAAAGCGGCTTCTTCTTGCCAAGGCATATAAGTTGAAGCACAATTCCCTGTATTCAATGGTTCGTTTTGCGGCGTGACGGCATAAATATTGATGCCGTTATCCTGAAAGGCCTTGATCCATTTCACAAAATAAGTAGCATAATCTTGATAGTAATCAGGATTAAGATGACCGTTGGTCCATGAGTTATAAGCCGCCTTTGTGTCGATATCCGAGACTTTCATCCATCGTGGACAGGTCCATGGAGAGCCTATTACTTTCACGTTAGGATTGATCGCCAAGATTTCTTTCAAGATTGGAATTACATAATTGGTTTCATCAGAGTAAAGAGAAAAATTCTCTAATCCTTTTGTGTCACAACAAGTGTATTCGGTACTTGAGAAATCTGAGCAACCAATGGATATGCGCACGTAACTAAACCCATAACCGTCACTATCAGAGAATGTTTCCTTTAAAAAGTTCGTGCGATCGGTTTGCGACATCTTCAACAAGTTGTAAGCTGTAGCATAAGTAATAGCTGCACCAAATCCATCCATTTTCTGATAAGTGGAGGCTGTGTCGACTGTGATGGTGCTAGGAGACATATTACTCTTTTTACTAAGTGCCGCACTTGTTTTGTTAAGCGAATATCCGCTAACCGAAGTGGTGTAAAGTACTGCTCCTGATGAAGTAACAGTTGTATCTGTCCCTCCTCCATTATTTATGTCAGTCACCGCAGGAGAATCACTTCCGCAGGCTGTAAGTGAAACCACTGTACAGCCTAACGAGAGCAATAAATATTTAAAATTTAATCTTTGCATTTTCATATTTTAATAACCGGGGTTTTGTTGCAAATTAGAGTTTTCATCCAATGCTGTTTGAGGAATAGGCATCAAATAAGAATTAGTATCAAATGTTTTCTTCTGAGTCAATCGACCACTATCTTTACTATAAACGGCATTCATCACTGATTCAACTTTACCATTGCGACAAAGATCAAACCAACGTTGTCCTTCAAAAGCCAACTCCAATCGTCGTTCATTCAATACGGCATCTACCATGCTACTTTTACTGGATGCAACATCAGAAGCCAGATCAGGCAATTTAGCCCGTTCACGTATCTGATTCACCAACGAGGCAGCTTGTGACAATTGACCTTGATAGACATAAGCCTCGGCTTCAAGCAATATAATATCGGCTAAACGAAGTTTAATGATACTATTTAATCCCGAACGCAATTTATACATAAATGGATAGGCATCAGCAGGATAATAGTTGCTCCATGTGCACTTATAATAGACGATGGATTGATTTTTCCGAAGCGTGTCTCCCGCTTGATCAAATGCTTTAATAAGATCACGGGAAGGGGTGATCCACTTTGCCCAAGTAAAGTAATAATCATAATTATCTAATTGACGTCCAAACATCCATGTTGCCCAATTGGCATTACCGGTGGTATATTGAATCTCTAAGATACTCTCAGTAGTATTACGCTTTTTGCAATCTTTTGCAGTGGCATCATAGCCAAATAAATTAGAATAATCACTCTCCAATTGCAATCCCGGTGTTGCTCGCACTTTTTCGGCGTACTCAATCACTTTACTGTAATCTTGCACAGTTTTCTCTGCATATACTTTAGCTAACATGGATTGAGCAACTGTTTTAGAAAGCAGCGTTTTATCCGTTGAACTGATATCGGGTGCATAACTCAAGGCATCGGTCAAATCAGTAATAATTTGTGTGTAGCATTCTTTAGAAGTGCTCTTCGGTGGATAATAAGTAGGATAAACTTCCTTTATATTTGCAGCTGTAATGGTTTTGGCAACAGAAGTGATTACAGGAAATGATCCCCAGATGCGAGCCATTTCAAACATAACCATTGCACGAAAGATCTTACCCTCAGCCGTCCATTGATTATACTCGGCTTGAGTAACTAACCCTTTAGACAATAAAGGATTCAATCCATTAATTAAAACATTGGCTTGTGCAATGTCATCCAAATAACGATCCCAGTCACGAGAAAGTACGGTACTGCTAGCATCAACCGAATTGTTTTCAAACGGCAACACTTCAGCTCCTGTAGTTCCGGCATATGCATTATCTGAATGCGCATCGGCTTCGAGCAACAAATCAAGATACCAATGTTCCTGACGGCTCTTAAGCAATTCATATAACACGGTACGTTGACTTACAGCTGCCGCATGATCTTTCAATACAGCTGTAGTTGTATCGGTTTGCGAGCCTTGTGTCAATTCAGTAGGAGTTGATATGGGATCATAATCCAACGTGCAAGCAGTAAACAATCCTGCAAAAGTGCAAGTCACTGCTAATTTAATATATTTGAGTTTCATAATATTATACTTTTAGAATTCAACATTTACACCGAAAACAAAGGATTTACACAATGGATAAGTTCCGTAGTCTATACCTTGCACAGAACCATCGTTGCCATATTGATTCACTTCCGGATCCATACCCTTGTATTTTGTGAAAGTAAGGAGGTTGCTACAAGAAAGGTATGGTTGCAAACGGGTTATTCCAAGCTTCTTCAACATTTGATTCGTTACGTTGTAGGATAAGGAGATATCTTTTACACGCAAGTAACTGCCATTTTCAACAAAATAAGATGAATTCTTCATATCAAACCTAGCCTTAGGCACATTCGTAATCTGTCCGGGTATCTTCCAACGGTTCAAGACGCGTGTTGATTGGTTTTTACCGTCATACATTCCTTCTGTTTCCATGCGCGACACATTATATACATCATTGCCATAACTACCTTGAAGCAAAATACTCAGATTTACCCCTTTGTATGAGAATGTATTCGTCATACCATAGGTAAAATCGGGATTCGGATTACCTATATATGTTCTGTCAGATGCTGAGATGGTACCATCCTTACTTACATCACGGTAATTCAACTCACCTGTCTCACTATTCACTCCGTCAGCAATATATCCGAAGAATGAGCCCAAAGGACGTCCCGGAGTATTGCGAACTACATAATCATTTACATTATCGGTAGTTTTAGCATTGTAATAAACTTGTGTCAGCGAAAGCTTTGTCAGTCTGTTACGATTAAATGAAATATTGAAATCAGTATTCCAATTGAAAGCTCCCACAAGATTTTTGGAACTTACAGTGAATTCCCAGCCTTTATTTACCATGTCTCCCCCATTGTAAGTGAGTGTACTTGCAGCAGCACTTCCTGATGGAAGAGTTGCAGTCATCAACATATCGGTTGTTTTCTTATAGTAATAATCGGCATAGAAAGTCAGTCTATTATTCAAAATAGTGAAATCAAGACCTATATCTGTTTGCGAAGTGGTTTCCCAAGTAAGTTCAGGATTACTCAATGTACTTTGCGACACGGTAGGAATAGCATTGGAATCATATCCTGTACCGAACCATTGTATACGGTTGATATTGTAAGATGCCAAATAGCCATAATCACCTAGTCCGGATTGGTTACCTGTCTGTCCCCAACCACCGCGCAATTTAAGATCATTTATCCAAGTGAACGGTTTCATAAAATTCTCACTTGAAATACGCCAAGCACCTGAGAATGAAGGAAAGTATCCCCACCGATGTCCAGGAGCAAGTTTTGAAGAGCCATCAGCACGCATATTGGCTGTAAGCATATATTTATCATTGAAATTATAAGCTAAACGTGCAAAATAAGAGCTTATAGACCATTCGGATGCAGTAGTACCTGTGTCGGTCCAAGAAATTTTGTTGGCAGCATTCAATGTCTTAATATCGCCATTCGCATAATTCGAACCGTTGATATAACTCTGAGACCATTTGGAATTTGTCCATGATGATCCTGCCATCGCATCAATACTATGCTTTCCAAAACTCTTTGTATAATTTAAAATATTATCAAAGACCAAAACCGAACCGATCGAACGTGAATCATAACCGGTACCTTTGTTGTCACGACCGTTTTGTGTTGCAGTGGGATCAAGGAAATTGAATGTATTGGAATAAGTACGATCTAATGTCAAGGATGAACTGAATTTCAATCCCGGAAAGAAAGTAATCGTTGCTTTACCTGTAGCTATCAAACGATTATTACTAATTTTATTGTCTTTCGTACGAGCAATATTTTCAGCCGGACTCGTTATATTCACTCCATAGAAATTGTTATTGTATTGCCCTGGATTATTAGGATCCCATACCGGTGCATAAGTTGGAGTATTGATAACCGAAAGAAGCAGACCACCACGATTGGCACCTGTACCGGAGATTATCGATCCAAGATTGGTATAGTCTGAATAAGACACGCTACCATTCATGTTTAACCAACTGCGGATTTGATTCTCTACAGACATACGAAAGTTGTAACGTTTGTAACTGGATTCTTTAATTACGCCATCCTCACCTGTATATCCTCCTGATATATAGTAATTGTATTTTTCGTTACCGTTGGTAATTGCTACTTGATAGTTTTGCACATATCCTGTACGGAACGTCTGGTCACGCCAATTGGTTCGATCAGTCAATGTATCAGGAAGCACAACCAAACCTATTTCGCTTTGCAAGTCTTTATACTGAGCTGTATTCAATGGTTTGATATTGTCACGAACATTATTAAAAGCATAATGTGCGTTAAACGAAATTTTTGATACTCCTTTGGCACCTTGTTTGGTTGTAATCATGATGACGCCATTGGCTGCACGCGAACCATAAATTGCAGCAGATGAAGCATCTTTCAATATTTGCATATTGTCAATATCATCAGCCGATAAATAACCGATATCCGTCATAGGTACACCATCAACCACATACAGAGGGTCATTACTTCCATTCATAGAAGTGGTACCACGCACACGTATAGTTGGTGCCGAACCGGGCTGTCCATTAGCCTGCATGACTGAAATTCCGGCAGCTTTACCTTCAATACCTTGTGCTGCAGAAACAATAGGACGTTGGGCTAAGTCCTTTGTTGATACGCTTGACACAGCTGTAGTCACGTCTTTACGTTTAACAGATCCATAGCCGATCACCAATACCTCATCAAGTAATTCGGAATTATCACTAAGCACTATTCGTAAATGACTACCATCTACCACCACATCTTTAGACTGGTAACCTACAAATGAGATTCTTAATGTGGCACTTTGTTTTACATTCAGCATGAATTTACCATCCAGGTCAGTTGCAGTACCATTGGTTGTTCCTTTTTCATAAACGGAAGCACCAATAACCGGTTGGTTCGAAGAATCAAAAACTTCTCCCGTCACAGTTCCTTTTTGCGCAAAAACGGTCGAAGAGACCATTAAAGCAAACAGAGATAACACAAATAGAAATCTCTGTAAAGCAGAATGCTTTTTGTTTCTCATAATATTAAATTTAATTTTTAGTTAACTCAATCGATTTATCGTTGATCTGACAAATATATTCATTAAAGAAAGGTTCACAACAAGTACATAAACTCGAAGTGGAATATCATGTTTCCATTTTACTCATAGACATCTCATCTGCAGATATTTATAATCAAATAAGTAACATTAAAAAGTGGATAAAATAAAGAGTACTTCACAACGCTATTGCGCAGGAAGTATCCGAATAACACAATAGAAAGATCAATAAACATCGCATTCAATACAATAACAACGGCTTGTTGCCTTTATTGTTTGTGAAACGATTGATTAAACAGCTAGTAATAAAAAGTTATAGATTCAAGCATTCTAGTAACAATTGATATGAAATAACTGATTATCAAAGAGAAATATGACACGTAAACAGGGACATTTCTGCGGTTAAATGCTGTTAAATATATAGACACAATGATTCTTCAGCAAACATCTTTTTGTATTTTCGCCGCCAATGCAAAGATTGCATCATTTATGTCAATAGCATGACAACCGTGCAAAAGATAAATGAAGAGTTATAACTAAAGTTTTTTGAAATGATTTTTAAAAAGAATGCAGAGATAGTTGCCATTGGCGCATATCTTCCGGAAGATAAATTGACAAATGATGATTTGTCTAAAATAGTTGAAACAAATGACGAATGGATTTATACCCGCACGGGAATAAAGGAAAGAAGGATTAGTAAGAAGACTGAATTTTCAAGTGATATGGCTATCAAAGCCGTACAAAATCTTTTGGACAATAACCAAGTTTCTATTGACGACGTAGACATGATCATGGTCTCAACGATCACGCAGGATTATTATACGCCCAGCGTTTCAGCACTAGTTCAATCCTATTTCAACATTCCCAGTACCGGAAGTCTTGATTTCAATGCAGCTTGTTCTGGTTATGTTTATGGTGTGCAGATGGCATTCTCATTGATCGCATCGGGACAATACAAAAAAGTACTTTTAATTACAGCCGACACTCTGAGCAAGATTGTGGATTATAAAGACAGGGCTACTTGTGTGTTATTCGGTGATGCTGCTACAGCAACTATCATCCAACGTAATGATGAACTGAACGATCAGGTTTATTCATTCTCCGGAACAAACGGAACACTTGGCAAAGAGTTGTTCTGCTCTAATGTTTCTGACTATATCAATGGTGCGGAAATCGAATCGAAGCATGTCTTGAATCAAAACGGTAGAGCATTATATGCTTATGTGACTCGCGATATATCTGAGATGGTGGTAAATTATTTGAAAGAGAATAATATCTCTCAAGATTCCATTAAATGGTTTGTTCCACATAGTGCCAATGAGCGCATGATTACCAAATTGTGTGAACACATCGGGATTCCTGATGAGAAATCACTGCTAAGCATACGTATGTGCGGTAACACTTCCTCAAACTCTATACCTATGGCATTATGGTTAGCCATGAAAGAAGGCAAGATACAACGTGGAGACAAGCTATTTCTCTTGGGCTTCGGCGGTGGATTCACTTATGCCGGTCTGATCTTTGATTTCTAATCAACTATAAGATAAAGCATTAAATAAATCTTCGTCAACACTGAGTAAACATTTGCTCTGTATTGACGAAGATTTGCTTTTTATATAATTACATAACCTATATTGTCGCACTTAATAATTCTTTTCTTACCATTGCTATTACATCTTTTGATATGTCTAAATCATTGGCAATAGCAGGGAATTCGTCTAAGGCAGCATTCACTTGATCTATGAGCTTTTGAGGATCATTGATATCATTTCTTTTGGCAACTTCAAGCAAGTCATTCTTGGTAATATCATCATTCTTGCCATTAACAAACAATGAATGATGATTAATATAGCCTGGAGCATCATTGTCAATAGCATATGTAATATCATAAGCAGGAGATAATGACCAAATGCCGTGCTCATTCATACAAAATGAAAAGTTTTTGGAATGGTCATCTACATTTCGGCCCAAGACATTAAAGACCATGCGTAAATATTGTTGTTCAAGTGCACTATAAGGAAGACGAAGCTTCCGAATAAGTATAAATAAATCATCATAACTGTCAGCATCAGGATGCATAGCAGCAAATGTCTGCGTATGAATCTTTTTATTCCCCTGCCGATCAAAACGTTGCGTAAGGAAATGTGTTGCACCACCGGATTCACGTAGCATAGAAGGCATCATCTCTATTTCACAAGACTTAGCCATAAGATAATAGGCATACTCCATCTTGGCAAAAGGGAATGATAAGCCATCATCATATTTAAGTATATAATGTATATAACCATCAGGGACAAAAGATTGTCCGGATTTTACGTCATTCGTTTCAGGATTTATAGCAATAATGACTTTCGGTCTTTTACCTCCGGGAGAAGTTCCAAGTTTTATTAAATCCTGCCACAAAAGAGATCGTTCTTCTGTGAGCACAACGTTCTCACGCGTAGAAAGTACTTCTTGAGCAAAACAATACAACTTTTGAACATCAACATCAAAAGCAGAATCATTGCCCAATGATTTAGCCGGTTCATATTCCAATGCACCCATTGCCCTTTTGCCGATATAAGAAAGTAAATCAACTGAATTTATTGAAGAGCGTTTAATGTGGTTATCCCGAAGCCAAGCATTGAAAAGAGCATTTCCCCAATGATCAGGCAAAGAATCAGCAAACATGGTTGGTAATCCTTGGTACAATTTATCCTTTTCGCCATACCACACAAGTCCTCTCTTACTTCGCTCACTACCTACTGGCATAGTAAAAGGAGCAATATCATATCCTTCTTGAATATAAGCATCATCATATTGAAACAAAGCCTGCTCTCGCTTTTTATCCCAAGAAACGTAACCAACTGTTTTCCCCCAGAGGTTGACCTTGACAACATTTTCGCTCATTTTCTTCTCTGTTTAAATTGTTTCTCATACAAAGCTTTAGGAGTTTCAGGTAGCTCAGGCAACAAAGCATCAATTTGGTCCAACTGCTCAATACTTCTCATCATATTGGTAAAAGACGTTAGTGATAACCCCATACCTGTTCCTTTTTCAAATGCACTAATGGTAAAAACACTTATACCCGTGATTTCAGCAAGTTGTTTTTGTGTCAATCCCATTTGTTTCCGATAATGCTGGAAACGTTTACCCAACTGAGCAACAATTTCATTATTACTCTGCGCATAGATATCTTCTACCATAACATTGTTTTTGTCAAATATAGATATTTCTATAATAATATGCAAATATAGGCTATAATAATAGAAATATCTATATTTAATTACTCTATTATTACTCTTTAATTGAGAGAATCAAGAACATAACAGCATTATTTCCTCAAGCACCCCACCAGGTAAGGAACAATCGCAGTGAACAAAACAACCACTAACCACAAATTCCCCGTAGTAATATTGTAGGCCTGCAACATCACTTCGCGAGAAGTTCCATTTGACAATCCCATTAAATACTCAAAAAGCACAGTAGCAACAAGCCAACAAAGCCCTATGAGAATGTACGTCTTTCCGGTCTGTGGCTCTAAGAGAGGTAATAGGAACCAAGTGACCAAAAAGATCAGCACACATAAAAGAATGCCACTTAACGGCAATGCTCTTTTCATTCCCATCAGGGGTACTAATACTTTTTCTCGTAAACCTCCGTTCAATATGGCACAAGGGATAATAGCCAGCCATATCAATAAAGACTTCAATACTACCATAAGATGCAATTTAGTTGATTCTGCAAAAGAACAATTTTATTCTTTACAGTACAAGCGTTGCTCATTAAAAACATGTTGACAACAAACTACTAACTATGAAATGCCTGATTTATATAATACTTTTCACCAAACCATAACGACAAGAACTTTGTTTTACAATTGTAAAAAAGCATTTCCACGGTTGTAGAAAAGCATTTTTACGGATGTAGAAAAACATTTCCACAACTGTAGAAATAAAAAAAGTTCCTTAATATCTCATCCAAAGCAGCAATCATTAGGCAAAAAACGAATAAGCGAATAGATACTTTCAAAAGCAGGCGACAAAAAATATTACGATACAAAACAAAAAATATTCCCTTAAAATTTTTGTATAAACAAAGTTAACTGTATATTTGTGTAAATTTTTGGTATCTATGACTGAAGGGGAAAAGAAGTTACTCAATACATTCGAGGCACGAGTGAGGCATTTCATATATCTCCACGAGGAATTAAGGCGTGAGAATCATGATTTGAAAGAGCAAATTGAAGCAAAGGAGCAACAAATTGCTAAAGTCACGGAAACTTGCAAAAGCCTTCAGAAGGATTATACCAATTTAAAAATAGCAAAGATAATCAGCGCAGAGGATTCTGATATGAAGAAAACCAAGCTAAGATTATCAAACATAGTGCGGGAAATCGATAAGTGCATCGCTTTATTGAATGAATAACATTAATAAACGGATGTATGAACGATAAAAAAATAAGAATAAACCTGAATATCCAGGGGAAAAGTTATCCATTGATAATTGATCCCAGCGAAGAAGCTTTCTATCGCAAAGCGGGTAATATGGTTGAAGAAATGACTAACAAGTATCGGTCCACATTTAATGCGTCCGGAATGAAGACGACTAAATTGGAAGAGATAGATTACTATGCAATGGTAGCTCTCTCTTTTGCCTTTGAAAACGTGAAATTAGAAGATAAAAACGATACAAAACCTTTTTCAGATAAACTTTCGGAACTGACCCACGAACTAGAGGACTGTTTCAAAAAAGATACTGAAGAATAACAGGTTTGTCATTCATTATAATGAACATTACCGCACTGCTATACTTTTAGCGCCACTCATGTGGTGTTGAAGAGTTTGGTGGTGCGTCTTTATTTATATATAAAAACTGTTTAATATGGAAATAGTCGTATCAATTGTCTGTTTTTTGGTGGGTGGCATTTTGGCCTTTGTCACCTTCAGATACATACTCAAATCTAAGTACAACAAAGCACTACAAGACGCTTCTGCTGAGGCTGAGGTCATCAAAAGGAATAAACTACTTGAAGTAAAGGAAAAGTTCTTGAACAAGAAAGCTGACTTGGAAAAAGAAGTTGCATTACGTAACCAGAAAATTCAACAAGCTGAGAATCGTTTGAAGCAACGCGAATTGGTGATAAATCAAAAGCAAGATGAAGTGCAGCGGAAACGTCAAGAGATTGAAAGTGTCAAAAGCAATTACGAAAACCAAACTGCTGCCATTGAAAAGAAAAAGGAAGAACTTGAGAAACTGCAAGGTCAAGAACGTGAAAAGCTGGAAGTTATTTCAGGACTCTCTGCTGAAGAAGCTAAGGCTCATTTAGTTGAGGCAATGAAAGATGAGGCTAAAACCCAAGCCCAATCGTATATCAACGATATAATGGATGATGCAAAACTGAATGCCAATAAAGAGGCAAAACGCATCATTATACAATCTATTCAACGTGTGGCTACTGAAACGGCTATAGAAAACTCTGTAACGGTATTCCACATTGACAGCGATGAGGTGAAGGGACGTATCATTGGTCGTGAAGGCCGCAACATCCGTGCTTTGGAAGCTGCTACCGGTGTAGAAATAGTAGTTGACGATACACCTGAAGCTATCGTATTATCGGCATTTGATCCGGTAAGACGTGAAATTGCCAGATTAGCTCTTCATCAATTGGTTACTGACGGACGTATACATCCGGCTCGTATTGAAGAGGTTGTAACTAAAGTGAAGAAACAAGTTGAAGAAGAAATAATTGAAACAGGTAAACGCACAACTATCGACCTTGGTATCCATGGTTTGCATCCTGAATTGATTCGTATCATCGGTAAGATGAAGTATCGTTCATCATACGGACAGAACTTGCTGCAACATGCTCGTGAAACAGCTAACTTATGTTCTGTAATGGCTTCTGAATTGGGATTGAACCCTAAGAAGGCTAAACGTGCCGGACTTTTGCATGATATTGGTAAGGTGCCTGATGAAGAACCAGAATTGCCACACGCATTGTTGGGTATGAAAATGGCGGAGAAATATAAAGAGAAACCGGACATCTGTAATGCTATCGGTGCTCACCACGACGAAGTAGAGATGACTAGCTTGCTGGCTCCTATCGTACAAGTGTGTGATGCTATCAGTGGTGCTCGTCCAGGTGCACGCCGTGAAGTAGTGGAAGCTTATATCAAACGTTTGAACGATTTGGAACAAGTAGCCATGAGCTATCCAGGTGTTACTAAGACTTATGCTATCCAAGCCGGTCGTGAACTACGAGTAATCGTAGGTGCTGACAAGATCGACGATAAGGAAACAGAAAGTTTATCAAACGAAATAGCTAAGAAGATTCAAGACGAAATGACTTATCCCGGACAAGTAAAAATCACGGTGATCCGTGAAACCCGTGCGATAAGCTTTGCGAAGTAATTAAACGCTTTAAGCCTATATAAAATGCATTGCCCATCTTTATGATCGGCAATGCATTTCTTTATTATATAAATCTTAAGGCTAACAGCCTCTACGGTCATTTTCCCTTCCTAAGTATTTGCTTAAACAGCTCTATTTTATCATTTACAATTAACTCATCAGGGAACTCAGACTCCTGCAACAATTCATCAACAAGTTGATGTGTGCCGATATCAAATGAGATGTGTGCATCACTTCCTACAATTACATGTACTTCATACTTTTTGCAAAGACGCAAAATCTCAAGATTATTGGCTTTGGCTTCAGTGCGATGACGCACAGGATTTAATGAACTATTATTGATCTCAAGCAATGTTTGATATTCCTTTGAAGCAAAAACTAATGGTTCAAAGTTCAACTCAGCCGTGCCATCACCCGGATGACTGATAATATTGATTTCAGGATTCTTTATAGCACCCAAAACAGCACTTGTATTCTGATCAACCGTTCCCGGTCTGAAACAGACATTGTGCAATCCGGCAATCTTCACATCCATCATCGGATAATACACTTCTTCAAGCTGGATGGAACCATCATAGTCGATAATATTCAATTCAGCCCCCATGAGTAATTCCACACCATACATCATACGCGGTACGCAATGCATATTCCTAAAGTATATCGGGTCGCAGGTTCCGGGTATTCCTGGTCCATGTTCAGTAATTCCCAATAACCGGATGTGCTTGTCGGCAGCAGCACGAACCATCTCTTGCAAAGTGCTATAAGCATGTCCGCTAGCTATTGTATGCGTGTGAATGTCCAACAAATAATTTATAATCATGATTCATCAATTTAAACGTTCAAGCTCTTTTCCTTTGCCACAAAATACATTTGCCACAGTACGGATATAACAATCATAGACATCCCTACCCAAAATGAAAAATTCAAATCTTTGCTTTCATGGAACAGGATCATGGCAATGATGATACTGTAAACCGGTTCAAGATTGTAACTAAGATTTACTGTAAAAGCCGATAATGATTTAAGTGCTTGTATCTGCAACACATACAATGCGATGGTGCAGAACAAGACGTAGATAATCATATACAAAAAGTCCATGCCCAGGGGCACCATTGTCTTAGACGTAAAGAAATGCAGATACACGGGCATTAGAAAGCTCAGACACACCAATCCACCAATCATTTGATAAAGCAACATAGTTCCACTGGAATAGAGACGCCCCACTTTTTTATTCAATATGGAATAGAGCGAGCAAAGCATAGATGAGACGACTCCCAGTCCTATTCCCAAACGATAACGTGTATCAAAAGAAAAGATGAGAACCACCCCAAGCACAGCAATCAAGCTTAGTCCCATCTCGCGAATACGGAACCCTCTGTGCATTATAAAGGGTTCGAATATGGAAGAGAAAAAACCCATCAACGAGAGTACGACTACTCCAATGGATACATTGCTGGCTTTGATACTTCCATAAAAAAAGACCCAGTGAGTTGATAATACAAAACCGACCAGGCCTATCTTGACAGCATCACGCATCGTCACTTTCTTCAGTTTCCCGTAAAACTTGAGTACAATAAAGAAAATGATAGAAGCAAACAACAATCTATACCACACAAGCAATCCCTCATTCAAAGAAATTAATTTTCCGAATATACCCGTAAAACCTGCCAATAGGATAGATAGATGCAACTTGATAAATGCTTGCTTCATTGATTCTTCATTTTGATACAAAAGTAACACTTTTATGCCAAACGGAACCAAAAATGAGATAAATTAAGCCAGTCTGTTCCATTGAAGGATTACAGTGTAGGGATAACTTCTTTCAAAGTGCCATCAACATTAAACTCTAACTTATCTATACACACTTCACGCATATATCCTGCTGCATGTCCCATATTAATGCCTTCGGGGCGTGAGAAACGATGGTACACAATATGCCATTCATCCGTACCGGGGGCTTGCACCACGGAGCAATGTCCTGTCCCATAAATTCCTTTATCAGCATCCTTTTTTAGCAGGATATTGTTGGCTGGAATATCGATTGGACCTGTAGGAGATGTAGATATACCATAACGAACACAATAATCAGGACTTCGCGTATCGCCTTGCGACCAAAGGAAATAATATTTGCCATTGCGGTAAAATACATAGGTACCTTCACGAAAAGTGTGATCACTCGGTGTAATGATTTTAGTAGTACTTGGTTTTATTGAAACCATATCGTTGTTCAACTCAGCTACAGCCATATATCCATTGCCATAATAAAGGTAGCTTTTCTTTGATTGCGGGTCCATAAAGACATCCGGATCAATAACTTGTCCACCTTTTGTACCCTCAGGGCGGTCAGCAACCAAAGGCTTTCCCCTATCAACAAACGGTCCGGCAGGATCATTGGCAACAGCTACACCAACCTTTTGAGCGGCTGTATAATAGAAATAATATTTAAACTTCTTTCCTTTCTTCTTCTCAATAATACAAGGTGCCCAAGCATTGTGATCAGCCCAAGTTACATCTTTCTTCAAATCCAAAATAACTCCTTCATCATTCCATGATGCCAAGTCGGGTGATGAAAAAGCTTTGAAATAGGTACCACTCCAACCGGTGAATCCATCACTAGTTGGATAGATATAATACTTTCCAGTCTTTTCGGCATACAATACCTCGGGATCAGCAAAATATCCGTTAAGCACAGGGTTACTATCTGAAGGGAGATTAATACCTGAAGGCACACCCCATTTATCAGTCAAGCGTTTAAGTTCCTGACGAGTCACAGCCATTACCGCACCATGGCGAGGATGAAAATCCATAGACACATTCTCCACCTTTGTAAAAGAATCCAAATCTTGAGATTCTGTAAACTCATATCGCCCTTTTCCAAAGACGTCATACATTAATATATATTTATCTTTACCGATCAACTTAAATGTACCGGCACCTTCTACATGATCAGTAGTTTGCTCTTTGTAACCAGGGTATTCAAGCCATTTTCCAGAAGTAAGATTGAGAGTGACGGCTTCTTTGATGCCATTACTCTTTGCGTCAGTCATTTTATAAAAAAGATGATATATGCCATCTTTGATAAGAATGTCTCCATCAATACATGACATTTTGTTTTCAGGAATGAACAAAGGTTTTGGTTCGCCTTCAATATCAGTAAAATCCTTGTTGGCATAAGCATAATAAATCACATCTTGCTGATCGCCGTATTTCATAGACCAATAGATCATGTACTTGCCTGCATGCTTATCATAAATAGTTTGTGGTGCCCATACACGTTTCAAATCCTCTTGACCCGAATATTTCTTTTGAATGTTGACGATGCTTGATGTCCAATGCACAAGATCTGTAGATTTCATAAGTACAATTCCTCTATTTGAATCCCACCCGTGTGACGAAGCCATATCAGTCATTACCATATAAAATGTTCGACCATCCTCACCACGAAGAATATGTGGATCACGAATACCTCCCGATTCAGTAATGGATTTTGACTCCATCACAGGATTATTATGATTCAGTGACATGAAATGATAACCATCAGTACTGACAGCATAATGCAATGTTTCATCCTCAATTTTATTACCGGTAAAATACACAAACAGATAACCGGCATAATCTTTTTCAGCCACATCAGACATGACTGTGTTTTGTGAATATGCAGCCCGCGTAGATAGCATTAGAAAGATTACTATACCTAACAAAGTTTTGTTCATCATATTATATTTAAGAATTACTTCACAAAGATAGATATTTTACGTTAACTCATCATATTCGGCTTTCATCTTTTTAGTGAATTTGTTGAGAACCTCATTATATGATACATCAATTAATTGCTTGAGCAAACAATCATCTACATCAAGATTAAATTCTACTTGTATCCAATACTTTTTATTGAAATAGGGAGCACTACTAACAGCATTATGGTCGTCCTTTAATTGCAAAATGTAATCAGGATCACACTTAAGACAGATCTTACTGGCTGATTCCAAATCAATCAGTGCAAACATTTTGTCCATCACTTTAATTACTAGAGAATACTCGTCAAAAGGGAATCCTTCATTAACGGCTTTCTTAGCCATACAATATTCACGGGCTGATTCTACATCCATAGCTACAAATTTTAAATAACAATGCCCAAAGATATAATTTTATCAAATAAAACTAATAACCTTAATACTAAAAATAAAGACTTTACTGCATTTGAATCTGGTATAGACGTAGCAGTAGCCATGAGAAAATGAAAGACTGCTAGAACCAAGCAAAATCATTAACTCTCCTATAATATGTTTCTACTTAGCCAAATATAAAATTTAATAAAGGAATAATCAAAGTGGAAGCGATTCCCATCAAGGCAATGGCTAGTCCACTAACAGCACCTTCCACTGCACCAATCTGCATGGCACGAGCTGTTCCAAGACCATGAGCTGTACATCCCAAAGCGAGTCCACGTGCTATTGGATTCTTTACATGAACCAACTTCAATAACTTCGGGCCAAAGACGGCACCAACGATGCCACAGACTACTACAGTTACCACTGTCAAAGAAACATTTCCACCATTTGTCTGAGAAATGCTCATAGCTATCGGGGTAGTCAAACATTTAGGCTCAAAAGAGTGAATCAACAGGGTGTTCAACCCAAAGATCCTACCAACTAACATAACACTAAATACAGAAACAATGCTCCCGACTACAACACTTGTAAGTATGGCTATCACATTGCCGCGAATCTTATCCAGTTGTTCATAAAGGATTACTCCAATAGCTACCACACTGGGACCAAGCATGAAATTCAATATGCTGTTTGCTTCGAAGTAAGTTTTAAAGGGTATTCCGGTCGTGCACAAAATAATAATAATAAACACAGTTGATGTAAGACAGGGATGCAGAAATTGGGCATGTGTTTTACGCTGAATCCACGATCCAATTATAAAAGAACCAAGAGTCAACGTCAACATACAAACTGGAGAGCTGTATACTGCACTATTCATGAGGGATCTCCTTTCTTACTAAAACCTGCATAACCGTTCCTACAGTCACTAAAACAAAAAATGTCGTAAAAATACAAATGACTAAGAATCCACCCCAATTAGCTCGAATGATACCCCACTGCTCCATAACACCAATAGATGCTGGTACAAAGAACACAGCCATATTTTTTGTTAAGTGATGGGAAACAGAACGCACATCATCCAATTTGACAAGATGTGCACATAATGCTATGAAAAGCAATAACATGCCCAATACATTTCCGGGTATAAAGCCTCCGCAAAGTGCTGATAAGAACTGGCCCAGCGCAAAGAAAAACAGAATAATAAAACCTCCTTTTAAATCTTTCATTTTACCTAAACTATCGATTACCTACTGAAAACGGCGGCAAAGTTACAAAAATATCTATGAGTCCATAATATTGTGAGAAGATTTTAGCAATAATCACATTGTTTACAATGCAGATAAGACCATGCAAAGAAAACAACTAAGGCCATTTTGAATGATAATTCGATTGAATACAAAAATAAATTGGCCTCTGCATGCAACTTTTCTAGTAGTTGTTCCGTCTACTAGATAATACAATGAATAATAAAACTATAAAGAAAGTAAAATATGAAAAAGACATTTATTTTATTTGCCACTGCATTGATGACACTCGGTAGTTGCAGTAATATGAAATTCTCTGATTTCAGGGAAAAGCTGAATCCCAACAAACCTGTTGAAACACGCGAAGAGCCGCTTAATGCTTTCAACAGTATCGTCATCCATTTGCCTTACGATATTGAAGTCATACAAGGAGACAAATCAACTATAGCCATAAAAGGTCCTGCTGACGTGATTGAAGAGATATCGGTTGACGTAAACAAAGGTATACTCACTCTCGAACAAAATAGTTCTTTCAATTTTACATGGAATCCAAAAGTTGAGATCCTTATAACCACACCTTCGCTTCAATCACTTAATCTCACTGGTAGCGGTGATGTAAACATTCTCATGAAAGAAAAACAACCGGCAATGAATTTGGAGCTCACAGGCAGCGGCAATGTTGTATGCAATAATCTCGTTTGCAACGATATGACTACGAATGTTTCTGGCAGTGGTAATTTGGTTTGCCGCAATTTAAATTGTACCAACATAGATGCAAAAGTAAATGGCAGCGGAGATGCTCAATTTGAAGGAACAGCAAGCAATGGAAAATTCGATGTACACGGCAGTGGCAACATCAACTCTGAAAAGATGAGAATTAACATGTTGAACTTGAGGATCGGTGGCAGTGGAGACATTACATATAACTCTCCAAATGCAAACAAGGATGTCACAGGAAGTGGCAGTTGCACAAACTATTACAAGGAATAATACTAGCAAACAATATGGCAAAAGGTGAACATATATGATCAGAAGAGTTCTGCTTATTTGAAACAAGACTCTTTTATAACATGCTCATCTATGTATATTGTATGGAAATAAATAAAAGAGAATTAAAGCAAAAATCAAAAAAAATATCTATCTTTGCAGGCAATGGGAACAAATAGGTGCTTTACTAATTGTTCTCAATTATGACCTGCAAAGGGATTTATTCGAAAGATGCTATTCTTAGCGAGTTATAAGAATTTGGGGTTGACCGGTTTTGACAGCGGGCAGAAATGGTATGTAAGCATGCAGAGCGTCGGTGATTTGCTCTTTAATCGCAGTTACCAACATTTTATCTGGCAATCAAGAATATGCTCTTGCTGCTTGATCGAAGTATAGTAGATCAGCTCAATCTCGGTACTAGGTGCTGAGACAGGACGTCACTCGGAAGCTGTTTTTCCGAAGCATTCCGGTTCAGTGGCGCAGTTAAATCGGGAATAGCATTGACAAGCCTCGTGGTTAATGTAAAACTTTAGGGGATAAGGTTCAGGTTGGTGGCTTCGGTCTTGCCCGAGCACGAAAATTGAAGGCGGAGATAAGCATGTAGAAAGCTTACGATTTCCTCGTTTGGACGGGAGTTCGAATCTCCCCAACTCCACTTAATAAGCAAATATAGATCCGTATAAATTATAAATTTATGCGGATTTGTTTTTTGTCAATAGCAAATAATACGTTTTAGCAATCAACATAAGCACAAGTGAAGATACAAATGGGAAAAAATGACGACCTATTTTGATTTCAGAAATGCCCAAATATGTCAACAAAACATTTCGAGTTTTTTGCATTCATCATTTGATTCCTTTATCCACCGACATTACCGGATGAACAAATTAAGACAACATTCCATCCCCCTCATATTTATATTAGTTAAATATTATCAATTCATCGCGAACATCCGTTTCCTTACCGAACTATCTGACATATTCAATTGTTTAAGATATAAATTCACTTTAAAATAAAACAAAGATGAAAATAGAAATGCCAACACTTCCTTATGCAACTAACGCATTGGAACCTGTAATCAGTCAGAAGACAATTGAATATCATTATGGTAAACATCTCCAAACCTATGTTGATAACCTAAAAAAATTTGTAGTAGGAACTGAGTTTGAAGGCAAATCGGTGGAACAGATTGTAGAAAAGGCACCAGAAGGTCCTATTTTCAACAATGCCGGTCAGGTGTTGAACCATACTTTATATTTTTTGCAATTTAAAGCTCCGTCTGCTGCATCTAAAGAACCGAAGGGTAAGCTAAAAGATGCAATTATAAGAGATTTCAAAAGCTTTGAAGATTTCAAGAATGAATTTGCAGCAGCATCCGTCGGTTTATTCGGATCTGGATGGGCATGGCTTGCAGCAGATAAAGACGGCAAACTACATATTAGCAAAGAAGCTAACGGTAGTAACCCTTTACATCATGGATTAAAACCTATTCTAGGCTTTGATGTATGGGAACATGCTTACTATCTTGACTATCAAAATAGACGTCCAGACCACATCAAGGCTTTATGGGATATTATCGATTGGGAAAAAGTAGAAGAAAGATACTAATAAAACAAATTATATTATTTCTCATCTAAGTAATGATAGAGGCGGTTACAGCATTGTAACCGCTTTTTTCTACTGCTGTATTGTATGTTCGAATTTTTATGCGTAAATTGCAACGTTTTGGGTAATTCACTATCACACACTTTTCAAAAATAAAAATATGAACACGATTGTTACATTAAGAAGTTTAACAGAGGATGATCTTCTCTTCTTACAAGAAATATACTCATACTATGCACTTAATACAACCATGGTAAGTTTTACACAAGAAATGACGATTGAACGACTTAAAAGTTTCGTGCCAATAAATCATCCACTCTATAAATCATTCATTATTATTGATGGTCACAATGAAACATGTGGATTTTGCTATTATGCCAGATTCAAACCACGCGAGGCATTTGACACAACCGTTGAAATATCTTTATATCTGAAACCAGGATACTCCGGTAAAGGAATGGGAAACAAAGCACTGGAAATGTTAGAAGAGCATATACGAAACGATGGATTTAAAAACATAATAGCCAGCATCACAAGCGAAAACAAACATAGTATGAATCTTTTTGAAAAAAGAGGATTCACATGTTGCGGACATATGAAAAATGCAGCCGAAAAGTTTGGGCGCAAATTAGATTTAATGACATATCAAAAGAATCTATAAGTTTATATGAACTTTTCGCTTTGTTAAAAAAAGGCTTTCAAAATAGAGCTGCTAAACGATATTATTTCACCCTTAAAGATACCTACAGATAAAGAAAAGCTATTTACATTTGCACAAGCATTTTTCATTGCATTTAGTTTAAGGCTAACAACGATTGGAGTACAGCAGTACTCCTTTTTTATTTACTATCCACATATGCTCAAGGGTATTAATATTTATCAATTCTCTCACATTTTTCTAAACAAATCGGTATTTTTGTGGTTAATATTATATAAGAGAAAGATATAAATAAATTCATCCTAAATAAATATCATTATGAACCTAATTACTAGAATACCGGATACAAATGGAAAAGAAAGAGTTGTCATTATAGGTGGCGGCTTTGCAGGATTGGAATTGGCTAAAAAGATTGACCAAAAGAAATATCAAATTGTACTTATTGACAAAAATAACTATTATCAATTTCAACCTCTGTTCTATCAAGTTGCATCAAGTGGATTAGAGCCGAGCTCCATTACATACCCTCATAGAAAAAGTTTTCAGCGAAGCAAAAATTTCCATTTCAGGATGTGCAAGGCTCAAGAGGTTCTTCCAAAAGAGAATATCCTGAGAACCAACATTGGAGACATTCCTTATGACAAATTAATCATATCAACCGGATGTGACACAAATTACTTCGGCAATGATAAACTACGCGAAGATACATTTCCACTAAAATCCGTATCAGAGTCTCTTCTTTTACGCAACCGTATCTTACTTAGTTTTGAAGAGGCTTTAAGCGCAAAAAATGAAGACGAATTAAAAGAAACGCTCACTTTTGTAATTGTCGGTGGAGGTGCAACCGGAGTAGAATTGGCTGGTGCCTTAGCTGATATGCGCAGTAGCATTCTGCCGAAAGACTATCCGGAAATAGACTTCGACAAGATGGAAATTCATTTGATTGATGCCTCACCAAGAATATTGTCAAGCATGTCCGAAAAAGCCTCAACAAGTGCAACCAATGCATTAATCAAACGAAATATAATCCTACATCAAAATATTTCAGTAAAAAGCTATAACCGACCAGAGGTAGAACTAAGCAACGAAGAAAAAATAATTTCAAGGAATGTGTTTTGGGTTGCAGGTGTGAAACCTAATTCTTTAAATGGATTAGCAGAAACCGCTTATCACAGTCGAGGAAGAATATTGGTAAACAAGCTGAATCAAGTAAACGGCTACAACGATATTTTCGCTATTGGCGACACAGCTATCTTGATCACAGAAGAGAACCCCAAGGGTCATCCTCAAGTAGCACAAGTAGCCATACAAATGGCTAAAAACCTTGCACGAAATCTAAACAACTTTTCGGATGAAAAAGAATATGTACCCTTTGTCTACCATGATAGAGGATCATTAGCTACAATCGGAAGAAATGCAGCCGTGGCCGATTTAGGTAGATTTCGATTTGGAGGAAGATTTGCATGGTGGTTATGGCTGTGGGTACATATTCTCTCAATCATCGGTATGAGAAATAGAATTGCAGTATTTATTGATTGGGTTTGGAATTATCTCAACTATGATGTATCACTTAGATTGTTAATAAAGCCCAAAGCAAACAAAATGTACGAAGAACAATGATTTCACAAACAAAAAGAATACAATAAAATACATATATAATGAAGTTTTTTTCATTATCTTTGCCCCTCAAATGAAAGAATAAAACTATTATGAGAAAATTTTTAGTATTAGCGATGGCAGTTGTACTCTGCCTCAACGTTTCGGCAAAAGCGAAGAGCCCAAAGAATGAAGGTTTTGTATTTACAACTGTAAAAGAGAATCCAATTACAAGCATCAAGAATCAGAACAGATCGGGAACATGCTGGAGTTTTTCTTCATTAGGCTTCTTTGAAGCAGAATTGCTTCGCGAGGGTAAAAGTACATACGATTTCTCTGCCATGTTCGTGGCTAATCACACAATGATGGACCGTGCTGTAAATTATGTTCGCTATCACGGAAATGCATCCATGGCAGAAGGTGGTAGTTTTTACGACGTACTCTACTGCTTGCGCAACTATGGAATTGTTCCTACTGCTGTTTACAAAGGCATAGAATATGGCGATTCATTGCCGAATACTGGTGAAGTTGTTAAATTAATGACATCATATGTTGACGCTATTGCAAAAAGTAATAGCAAGAAGTTAACTCCGGTTTGGAAAAAAGGATTCCAAAATATGATTAATGCATATTATGGAGAAATCCCTGAAAAGTTTGTATATGAAGGAAAAGAATATACTCCAAAATCATACGAAGAATCACTTGGTCTGAACCTTGACGATTACGTATCACTAACTTCTTTCACTCATCACCCATTCTACACACAGATGAATATTGAAGTAGAAGATAATTGGAGAAACGGATTAAGCTACAACTTGCCTTTGGATGAGTTCATAGCTGTAATGGATAGTGCTATTAATAAAGGTTATACATTTGCTTGGGGTAGCGATGTTAGCGAAACTGGATTTACCCGTGATGGCATTGCTGTTCTTCCTGACGAATCAAAAGGAGCACAAATCACAGGTACGGATATGTCTCGCTGGACTGGTATGACTTCAGATGACAAACGCAAAGAATTAACAAGCAAACCCTTACCGGAGAAAGCAGTGACACAGGAATCTCGCCAAGAAGGATTCGATAACTGGGAAACTACAGATGATCACGGAATGGTTATCTTCGGTATTGCCAAAGATCAAAATGGTAAAGAATACTATATGGTTAAAAACTCTTGGGGCAAAGCCGGTAAATACAAAGGTATCTGGTATGCTTCTAAAGCATTCGTGGCAGCGAAGACAATGAACATCATGATCAACAAAAATGCTATTCCAACTGAGATCAAAGCTAAATTGCATATTTAAAGAACTTGAATAAGAAAAGTCAAATAGACATAGACTTAGAGAATCCGGAGTTCAAGAATGCTCTGCAACTCATACGGTATACCCGCCAATCGGTATTTCTTACCGGTAAGGCGGGGACCGGTAAGTCTACTTTTCTGCGATATATTTGTGCAAATACTCATAAAAAGAATATTGTTCTGGCCCCTACGGGCATTGCTGCAATCAATGTGGGAGGAAGTACTCTCCACAGTTTTTTCAAACTTCCTTTTCATCCTCTGCTACCCGATGATCCGGACTATAATATTTCCAACGGGCGTATTCATAAAACTCTGAGATATTCATCCGCTCATCGCAAACTGATTAAAGAAGTAGAACTTATCATTATTGACGAAATTTCAATGGTAAGAGCTGATATCATTGACTTTATTGATAAAGTGCTTAGAGTATATTCAGGAAACATGAGGTTGCCTTTCGGTGGAAAGCAATTATTGTTTGTAGGTGATGTATATCAATTGGAGCCAGTGATCACAAATGACCAACGCGATATTTTAAACCGATTTTATCCGTCAGCCTACTTTTTCAATGCTCATGTGTTTCAACAAATGGACCTTGTGTCAATTGAATTAAAAAAAATATATAGGCAAAAGGATGCCGATTTTGTAAACATACTCGACCATATACGCGATAACACAGCTACATCAAAAGATATAGGAACACTGAATACCCGCTTCAACAGCTCAATAACTGAAGTGGATGCCGATGAAAAAATGTGTATTACACTAGCGACTAGACGAGACAATGTTGATTATATCAACAAAAAAAAACTAAAGGAACTGCCTGGCGAATCAACAGCCTTCAGAGGTGATATAAAGGGCGAATTTCCGGAAAACAGTCTGCCTAATCCAATCGAAATGGAGCTAAAAGTTGGTGCCCAAGTTATCTTTATCAAAAATGACATGGAGCATAGATGGGTTAACGGTACAATTGGTGTAGTTGAAAGTTTTGATGCTACAGGTGAAGGAGTTATTAGCGTTATCACAGACAATGGCACTCAATGTGACGTAGCTAAAACTCAGTGGCGCAACATTAGATATAAATACAACGAACAAGAAAAAAAAATAGAGGAAGAAGAATTGGGTGTTTACACTCAATATCCCATAAAGTTGGCATGGGCGATAACCGTTCATAAAAGCCAGGGACTTACCTTCAACAATGTAATCATTGACTTCACCGGAGGTGTATTTGCCGGCGGACAAACCTATGTTGCATTGAGCCGTTGCACTTCACTTAATGGAATACAATTAGCTAAACCGATAAACAGGAGTGATATATTTGTAAAGTCGGACATTGTAACATTTGCTCGCAACTTTAATGACCAGCAAACCATACAACATGCTATGACACTTGCCAAAGCTGATATTGAATATAGTGAGGCTATTACAAACTTTGACAAGGGTGACATGGAAGGATTCTTGAATCATTTCTTCACAGCCATACATTCAAGATACGACATAGAACGCCCTCTTATCAAAAGATTTATACGCAAGAAGTTGAATATTATAAATAAATTGAGAGAGGAAAATGTAAAACTAAAAGAAGAGGAAAGGCAACGTAAGAAAGTGATGAAGAAATATGCAAAGGAATACTTCATGATGGGATACGAAAGCTTCTTTTCATTTGAAGACAAGCGTGCGGCAATTGCCAACCTGAATAAAGCATTAGAATTTGATCCTGAACTGAAAGAAGCTAAAACATTAATGAAGAAGCTGCAATTATTAGAAACCAGTTCTAGTAAGAAAAAGAAAAAAAAGAAATAATTTATATATTATGTTGTTGAAACTTTACGATAAAAACAATAATCCGAACGATATAGATGAAGTGGTGGAAATGCTTCGAGACGGAGCACTTATCATCTACCCTACTGATACCCGATATGCGATTGGATGCGATGCATTGAATACTCGTGCAGTAGAAAAGATATGCAGATTAAAGAACATTGATCCTAAGAAAAACAATCTATCAATCATATGTTATGACTTGAGTGATATTAGTGAATATGCCAAAGTGGACAACACTACGTTTAAACTCATGAAGCACAACTTACCGGGTGCATTTACTTTCATTTTGCAAGGCAGTACTAAATTACCAAAAATCTTCAGAAATAGAAAAGAAGTAGGTATAAGAATACCTGATAATAATATAATCCGTGAAATTTGCAAGGCTCTAGATGCACCTATACTAAGTACAACAGTGCCACTTGATGAAAATGAGGACCCAGAATACGCTACGAATCCGGAATTGATGGAAGAAAAATGGGCGAATGATATTGATCTGGTTATAGACGGTGGTATAGGTGGGCTATATCTTTCAACAATTATCAATTGCATTGATGGAGAAACTGAACTTGTACGTCAAGGAAAAGGTATATTAAAAGAGGGCTGATGTTCAACACCATACCCTCTTGTATATCTTAAATAGAATTTAAATGATCAGACATTTCATCTGCCAACAGCATGGCTTTTTCTTCGTCCTTATCATCCATAGCTTGCTTCATCTCTACAGGTGGACCTATCAATTCCATTTTCACTCCTTCAGTCCACTTGCTTATACGACGAACAGCAGCACCAGCCCATGTAAACGATCCAAAGAATCCCAAATAGTGATTCTTAATTTCACGCACAGAAATCTTTTCCATCAATGCTTCCATATCTGGATAAATTTGTCCGCAATATGTAGGGCATCCCAATATCAAGCCTTTATATTTGAAGATGTCACGTAGTATATACGAAGAATCAGTACGTGTTACGTCATACATTTTTACCGGGTTAACACCTTTTGCTACCAATTCCGCGGCAATTGCTTCTGCCATCTCTTCAGTATGACCATACATCGTTGCGTAAGCAATAACAGCACCCTTATCTGTGTCATAACGGCTCATTCTATCATACTTACCCACTATCCGAGATACGTTTTCACCTGACCACACAGGTCCGTGTGTAGAACAAATCATCTTTATATCCACATTGCGCAATTTTTCAAGCGCTCGTTGAACAGGTGATCCATACTTACCCACAATCGCTGCATAATAACGAGTCATTTCATCGTCAAAATACGAAAGGTCAATATGTGAATCAACAAATCCTCCATTCAAAGCTCCAAAGGCTCCAAAGGCATCACCGGAGAACAACATACCGGAGTTTTCGTCATAAGTCATCATTGTCTCAGGCCAATGGATCATCGGTGTCATCACAAAATGTAACTTATGATGGCCTAAATCAAGTATGTCACCGTCAGTAACTAAATGACGTTTGCCAAAAGTACCATAATATCCTTCAACCATACCGAATGTCAATTTATTGCCTACCACCACTATATCAGGATAAAAATGATGGAAAAGGCCAAACGACCCTGAATGATCCGGCTCCATGTGGTTGATTATTAAGTAATCAATTTTACGATCTCCAATGATACTGTGAATTTTCTTCATAAACTCTTCAAAGAATGCCACATCAACTGTATCAACCAATGTAACCGTATCATCATCAACAATCAGATACGAGTTATATGAAACGCCATATGGTAATGTCCACATATTCTCAAACAGTGGCTTTCTGCGATCATTAACTCCTACGTAATAAATATTGTTTTGAATAGAAAGATTTTGTTTCATACCTAAAATATTTTGTGACAAAAATAATGATTCTTCATTTAAATCAAAAGGATTTTCCTTGATATGCCTCACGTTCAAGCATTCTTTTTTTTACCATGGCTGTAAACTCATAATTCTTTAATCCCCACCCGGGAACTGCCAACAGCTGCTTAGGTGATTGTGAGACAAAACGTTCAACAGTAATATCCGATCTGAGTGCTTGTAAAAAATCGATTACCAAATCTATATACTCATCTACATTATAATGGGTAAACAAGTTCGGAGCATCCATATACTCCTTTGCCATACAGGTTCCTTTTATCAATTGTAACTGATGCAGTTTTAGGATATCAAGGGGCAAACTGGATAAAATAGCTGCTTCCTTTATTATTTCTTGGTGAGTTTCACCAGGTAAGCCTAATATAACATGCCCGCCAACTGGTATACCACACAAGGCTGTACGCTCTATAGCATCTTTGGTATCAGCAAATGTATGCCCTCTATTGATTCTTTCCAGCGTTTTATCATATATACTTTCAATTCCATATTCAATCAGCACAAACGTTTTACGACTCAATTGTGACAAATAGTCAAGCAAATCATCACTCATACAATCAGGACGTGTACCAATAACTAATCCAACAACATCCTTCGCAGCCAAAGCTTCTTCATACTTTTGTTTTAACTCTTGAATTTCTCCATAAGTGCTCGTATAAGCCTGAAAATAAGCAAGATATTTCATTAAAGGATATTTTCGTGCGAAAAAGACTTTTCCTTCTTCAAGTTGCTCAGTCACCGACTTAAAAGTTTTACAGTATTCCGGATTAAAAGTTTGATTGTTACAATAAGTGCATCCTCCCCACCCTTTTGTTCCATCACGATTAGGACAAGTAAATCCGGCATTAATCGAAATCTTCTGCACTTTGAAATTAAAATATTCCTTCAAGAAACAGGAGAAATCTTTATATAATATTTGTGATGACATATCCCTCTTTTACTAGCAAAGGTACTGTTTTTTATTGAACTATTAAAATAGGAGACTAAACTTTTACTCCCAAAAACGGATCAATCATTAGCAGGATTAGTATGTTATGAAGATGAAAAGCATAACTTCACAATTGGGCTCACTCTAATAAATAAACAGCAATCGTTATTGATATTATTGATGGCGACAATTATCAACGCAACCGCAAAAGGAAGATATTACTCGCTAGGTGCTTATCAAAAAAATAAGAATTATCCTAAACTTATACAAACGGATATTAACGGGTCAATATTAAGTACAGCACATGCAGGTGATTTTACCGGCTCATACATCGGTATTTATGCTAGCAACAAACATACTTACAATCACTGATAGAAGCAGATCTGAAGCAAAATGTAGCAATATGCACCAATGTATTTAGTGTAATTTATGAAGAAAACCCAACTTATATAATAAGTTTCATTTATCTTTGCAACTTATTAGAAAGAATAAAAACGATATGAAAAAAGGCATTATATTGTTTCTACTTTGTTGTGTTGCTTTCTTTGTAAACAACAGCGTAATCCTTCCAGATATTATGGAGTCAAGGAATATAGTCACTGCACGTGAAATGGTACACGATGGTAATTGGATGGTACCTACAATGAACGGTGAACTACGATTGGAAAAGCCCCCATTGCCCACTTGGATAGCGGGAGCAGTGGAGTATATAACTCCTGATAACATAAGTGCACAACGGGCTATGGCGGGATTGGCCGGAATGGTATTAATCTGTTTTTTTTATTTACTAGGAGAAAAAATCACCCGCAACAAAGACTACGCATTCATTGCATCACTGCTATTGCTGACCTGCTATAATGTGATACTCATGGGACGGACGGCTACATGGGACATTTATTGTCATGCCTTTATGATGGGAGCTATATACTTTATGTATAGAGGTTTCTATGAAGACAAGCATATATATAAATGGTTTTTATGGGCTGGAATATTCTTGGGATTATCATTTTTAAGTAAAGGACCTGTCTCATTTTATGCACTACTTTTGCCTTTTCTTATATGCACTTTTGTTTATAAAAAACCTCAAGTCAAAGGTAAAGGCATCGCAATAACAATTATGATTTTGCTATGCCTCATACTAAGTTCTTGGTGGTATCTATATATTTGGGAATTTCATCAAGAAGCAGTCCAATGCGTATTGCATAAAGAATCTTCGGCATGGGCAGATCATAATGTACGTCCATGGTACTATTATTGGAAATTTTTCCTCGAAACCGGTGTTTGGTCACTTTTGATGATTACTACATTGATGATTCCATTTTGGAAAAAGCGTGTGCAATTCCATCGTGAATATATCTTTGCAATTAGTTGGACATTAATCATGTTGGTATTGCTTTCATTCATGCCTGAAAAAAAGCCTCGCTACCTTTTGCCAATGATGATCCCATGTTGCTATTCAATGGCGTACCTCATTTTCTATTGGTGGAAACAGTCATATGTAGATAATGTTGATAAATGGATTTATCGCATCAACGCAGGTCTAATATCAATCGCCTGCTTTGCCTTACCGATCGCCATGTACATCATGTTTTATAGAAAAGGAACAGTGAGCACATGCATGTTCCTGTTTCTAACCATTCTATTATGGACCGTTACAACATACATCCTATATAGCACATATAAAGGAAAGCCTGTTAATTTTGTTTATGGAGTAGTGGCTCTTTTTGCAATAGCCGAACTGTTCTTAATGCCTTTTATTGGTGACGTAGCAAATAATCCAGACTTTAAAAGTATTAAAAAGACAAGAGAAATAAAAAGTCTTGACAAATTACCATTTTACTCTAATAATAACGAGTCATTACGAATTGAATTAGTTTACGCAGCCAATCGTAAGATTCTGCCACTAAATATTAAAGACGAGAAACAAATTATAAAATCATTGCCGTGTGTCATACTCACCCATAAACGTGTGGGACAAGAATTTCCGACCGCTATGTGGAACAAAATTGATACATCTTATATAGGATGTTTCAATGATAATCGCCGTCCCAAAAGCAATATGCATTATAGCGAAGATTTTGTTTACAACGCAACAATATTAAAACTCAAAACATGCAGCAAGTAAATAATACCACTAACTATGAATTCACAATCATAGTACCGGTCTACAACGAAGAAGATAATATGAAAAATTTGGAGGAACGGCTTGTGGCTTACCTTCCTACAGCTCTATATAAAGCATGTGTTCTTTTTGTAAATGACGGTTCTAAAGACGATAGCTTAAACTGTATACAAGATGTATGTCACCGCCATTCAGATTTTTATTATATCAGTCTAAAAAACAATTCAGGATTAAGTGCTGCAATGAAAGCCGGCATAGATACAGCGCAAAGCAAATATATTGGTTATATAGATTCTGACCTACAAACAGATCCGGAAGATTTCAATAAGTTACTTGAATTTATAAATGAGTATCAACTTGTTACAGGAATAAGAGCTAATCGCAAAGATTCATTCTTCAAAAAATTCCAATCACGTATTGCTAATGGATTCCGAAGAATGATGACACATGATAATGCAACAGACACTGGATGTCCATTAAAGGTGATGCAAACGGCATATGCAAAGAGAATTCCTTTTTTCACAGGCATGCATCGTTTTTTGCCTGCGTTGATGTTGCTAGAAGAGGGTAAAGTGAAGGAATTACCAGTTCGTCATTACCCACGTGTTGCTGGAGTTTCAAAATACCACCTATGGAATAGATTAGCCGGACCATTTAAAGATTGCTTTGCTTACCGTTGGATGAAACACCGTTACATCCGCTACGAAATATCTGCTAACAATCTAAAAGACGAATAACATGCCTGCTGTTATTACCTATTCAATAGGCTTCTTAGCCCAAGCTTTTTTCTCGGCACGTATACTTGTACAGTGGATTTTGTCCGAGCGTACTAAAAAAGTAGTTTCACCTGTTATATATTGGGTTCTAAGTTTAGCCGGAGCTCTCCTACTTTTCATTTATGGTTGGATACGACACGATTTCTCTATCATTTTAGGCCAATTTCTTTCGTTCTATATCTATATATGGAACTTAAATTCAAAAGGAGTATGGAATAAAATTCCAAGTTTAATAAGAAGTGTTATTATACTATTACCTGTCGCTGCCATTATTTATTCACTACGAGATGCAGAAGGATTTGTCATGAACTTCTTCAAGAATGAGAAAATACCACTGTGGCTATTGCTCTTTGGTTCAGCAGGACAAATCATTTTTACGCTTCGTTTTGTATATCAATGGTTTTATTCTTTTAAGCGAAAGGAATCAATTTTACCTGTCGGATTTTGGACTATTAGCCTTATAGGGTCTGGCATCATAGTCTCTTATGGTTGCTTCCGCAGCGATCCCGTACTCATTTTAGGGCAATCTGTAGGATTCATAGCTTATATACGTAACATCGTACTGAATAACAAAAGTAAAAAAGGATGAAAATATTAGTTACCGGTGCTGCCGGATTTATTGGATATCACCTGGTAAAAGCACTTGTCAACAGCAACAATGATATAGTGGGCATTGACAATATCAATGATTACTACGACATAAATTTAAAATATGGAAGACTTACTGATTCGGGCATTCAACGTACAGCCATAGCTCCTTTAGCCACTGTAAAAAGTAACAAATATATTAACTACCGCTTCATACAAATGGATCTTACAGATCGGGAAAGCTTGAATAAACTATTTGATGATGAACATTTCACTTATGTTTGCAATCTTGCAGCCCAAGCTGGAGTAAGATATTCTATCATAAATCCATATTCCTATATTGAATCAAATATTGTAGGATATTTGATTCTGCTGGAAGCATGTAGACACCATCATATCCAGCATTTTATATATGCCAGCTCAAGCAGTATATATGGAATGAACCAAAAGGTACCTTTTTCTGAAGATGATCAGACTGATTCACCTGTTAGTCTTTATGCCGCCACAAAAAAAAGCGATGAGCTTATGGCATATGCTTATAGCAAACTCTACGATCTACAGACAACAGGAGTTCGTTTTTTCACAGTATATGGTCCATGGGGAAGACCGGACATGGCTCCATTCATTTTTATGAAATCAATTATTGAGGATAAACCAATTAAAGTCTTTAACAACGGTCATATGTTGCGTGACTTCACTTATATTGATGATATTATCACCGGACTTACAAAAATAATCTTTTCGAATTGCAATGAAGATATTCCCTACAGATTATACAACATCGGTAATTCCTCGCCTGTAAAACTGATGGATTTTATTGAATCAATTGAACACTGCACTCAGAAAAAAGCAAAAAAAGAATACCTTGGAATGCAACCGGGTGATGTGGTTTGTACTTATGCCGATACAAAGCGTTTGGAACATGATTTTGGTTACAAACCAAACATAGGAATTGACGAAGGTATATCAAAATTCTATGATTGGTTTGTTGATTTCTACAGAATTAAATAAAGAGGTTCATGTTCGCTTCCTCAGCACGTTCCATATAAGCTGCCACTCCACCTAAAGACACATTATCAAGCAGCTCTTCCTTTGATACTCCCATTACATCCATACTCATTGTACATGCTATCATTTCCACACCATTTTCAATAGCTTGCTGACGAAGACTCTCCAAACTCTCAATCTGGCGAAGCTTCATTATATGCCTCATCATCTTACTACCTAACCCGAACATATTCATTTTTGACAAACTTAAATGACGACTATCCGAAGGTAACATCCACCCGAACATCTTAGCAAAGATATCTTTCTTTACCTTAGGCTTACTACTTTTCTTTATTACATTCAATCCCCAAAATGTGAAAAACATGGTAACAGCTCTACCTGTTGCAGCTGCACCGTTAGCTAATACAAAAGAAGCTAAAGCCTTGTCCAAATCATCACTAAAAACAATGATTGTCTTATTCTTACCACCAGAAACTGAAACAGATGTATTGTCTTCTGATCGATTTGCTTTTGTAATCCTAGCAGAAATAATACCACTTACATTCTGAACTGATTCAAGGGAAGCTCCAACGACCTTACACCATGACTTTACGTCCTTTTCAAACCCAGGGTCTGTTGCTTTAACACATAAAGATGCACCTACATCCATCTTATCATATGTCTTTTTTAACTGCATTATCGGACCTGGGCACATTAGCCCACAAGCATCTAACGACAACATGTTCTCCGATTTAGGACTTGAGCAAATGTCTTTCTCCATTTTATTATGTTTGTTTATTACATCAGCTGTTGCCATACTCCAAGTTTTATATCCTCCTGATAAGTTTCGCACATTGATATACCCGTTTTGAAGAAGAATTCTATAAGCAATATATCCTCTAAGACCTACTGCACAAGTTAAGACTAGTGGCTTATTTTTGGGAATATCGCTCAAATGCTCACGTAACTCATCTACAGGTATATTAATGAACCCCGGAATAGTTCCTAGACAATATTCATCGGCAGTACGTACATCTATACGTACAGTATCCTCTGATAAAGTATTGATCTCACGCCAAGAAATTGTATTCAATCTACCGGATAGAACATTGTCAGCAACAAATCCTGCCATATTCACAGGATCCTTCGCAGATGAATATGGAGGGGCATATGCATGTTCAAGCTCAGTAAGATCATATATAGTGCCTTTGTGCTGAATAACCTGTGCAAGCATTTCAATTCTTTTATCCACTCCATCATACCCTACGATCTGTGCCCCAAGCAAACGTCCATCTTTTGGAGAAAATATAATTTTCATGGACAAATTCACTGCTCCGGGATAATACCCAGCATGAGATAAAGAATGTGTCCAAGAAGAGATATATGGAATTTCGACTTGTTTCAACATTTTAGCATTTGCACCAGTAGATGCTACTGTCAAATCAAACACTTTGGCTATTGCTGTGCCTATACTTCCATTATATTTCTGTTTATTGCCCTGCACAATATTATTCGCAACAATTCTCCCTTGCTTGTTTGCAGGTCCTGCAAGAGGAACTTTAGTAGAGTTTCCGGTCACTCCATGAATAACCTCAACCGCATCACCTAAAGCGTATATATTAGAATCAGAAGTTTGCATATAGGAATCTACGAGAATTCCACCCAATTTACCGATTTCTAAACCTGCATCTTTTGCCAAAGATATGTCGGAACGAACTCCAATGCTAAGTATCACAAAATCTGACTCAATAGAATTACCACTTTGCAGTAATGTAACCAAAGAATCACCATGATTGGAAAATTCATTAACTCCATCCTTTAGCACAAGTTCTACACCCTTCGCAAGGAGATGCTGGTGCACAATAGCTGCCATTGAATAATCTAACGGTGCCATCACTTGATCACTCATCTCTACAACACTTATTTGAATACCAGCATGAGCCAAGTTTTCTGCCATCTCTAATCCAATAAAACCTGCTCCAACTATAACTGCTTTACGAGGATTACGATCTGTAATAAATTTCTTAATACAATCCGTATCTTGTACATTTCGTAATGTAAAAATTCGATCATCACCAATGCCTTTAATATTCGGTCTTATTGGATCAGCTCCAGGTGAAAGTACTAATTTATCATAGCATTCAAGATAGGTATCACCTGTCAACAAATTCTTAACTTCTATTTCTTTTTGTTCCGTATGCAAAGCAATAACTTCTTGCTCTGTACGAATATCAATACAGAAGCGATCAGTAAACCCTTTAGCAGTTTGCACGAACAACTTATCTCGATCAGTTATTGTGCCTCCAATATAATAAGGAAGACCACAATTTGCATAAGAAACATATTTACCTTTTTCAAACAATACAATTTCAGCATGCTCATCCAATCTTCTCAATCGCGCTGCAACAGTTGCACCACCGGCAACACCTCCAATAACCAAATATTTCATTTTACTCAATATTTAATGATTCTTCTTCCTTTACAATAAAGGTCTCCATGCATTCACGCAACTTAGATATATCAAGATGTGACTGCTGCATTATCTGTACTTTCTCTTTCCCTGCATTTGAAAGCTTAAATAACATTTTTCTATGGTCATCCTTAGCAATGGAACGACGAACAAATCCTTTCTTCTCCATTGATGTTATAATCTTGGAGACACGTGGTAACGACAATCCGATGTATTCACAAATACAACTCACAGTTGTATCTTTTCCATCTTTCAAACAGCAAAGCAACATTGCTTCATTAATTGTTATCTCATACTCATCTGAGAATTGTTTCTCAAATTGATACAAAGCTTTATAAATATCTTTTAATGCACAAATTGGTTCCATTTCTTATCATTCTTTAGTATGACGGCAAAAATAATAAAAGTTTTCTATTAAAAACTATTTCTAATAGAAAACTTAATATCTTTTACTTTTATAAGTTATATTATAGCATAACACTTACTAGGGAACAGGAGGTATATCTCTGTAAACGAGGAAGGAAGTTGTAAATATCAAAATAATAGCTGAAGGATATTTCGTTAAATGATTCTCAAGAACGAGTGAAGGTCGTATGCCTTTTCTACAAATATTTTCAGCAAATAGAGTTGCCTTATATTGAACACGGATTTATTCCTCTAATTTGATAATCCTATAGAATTCTACTAAAGAAGGACTTTTTCCCTTCAGATATCAATGCATGCATTGCCATATCTATTCTTTAAAGAATTTCATAATGCACTTAGATTTAGATCCTTTTATCAGATTTGACGAAGAACCATCGTATTCAATATAAGACAAGGTTTTAAAGCTTATTCAATCAGATGACTAATTCTTTCTATACGAAATAGAAGAGCATTTACTTTTGCCAAACATTCACGATCTCAACAATATACATTTTGTGGAAACCATTCTTCTCATTATAGAACTTATCCAATGAATCTTTATCAAGAAAATTCTCCGGTACAAAATTAGTTGCATATAATTTTTTACATTCAAATGTAAGTCTTGATTGTTCAAACATGACATTGCCGCCATCAGTAATAATAGGTTTCAATCCAGTTTCTTTAACTTTGTCTACATCTTTCCCCGACTTCGATCCACAAAAGTTATATATATCACGATGTTCTTTCCCTAAGAATGACAAGGTAAACATATCAAATTTCTCTATAAACTCATAAGTGTATCTTTCAGGACGTATAAAAACATATGCAACAGGTTTATTAAACAAAATACCTATTCCACCCCAGCTAGCAGTCATTGTATTAAACTTCTCTTTATCTCCTGCGGTTACAAGCATCCACTCTTTTGAAATTACTTCAAAAAAGTTTTCAGATAAATCTTTTACTTCTATTCTCTTCATATTCTATCTAATTTATTTCGGAAATAAAAATCTCCGGAGCGCATACTTACTCTCCGGAGATTCTTTAATATTATATTATTGAGGGAATGGCTTGAATTTACATCATGCCACCCATACCGCCACCCATGCCTGGGTTCATAGGCATCTCTGGTTTCTCTTCTTTCTTTTCTACAATAACACATTCTGTCGTTAAGAACATTCCTGCGATTGAAGCTGCATTCTCCAAAGCAACACGTGTTACTTTAGCTGGATCTACAACACCTGCTTCATGCATATTTTCATATACATCTTTACGAGCATTGTAACCAAAATCACCTTTGCCTTCACGTACTTTCTGAACAACTACTGCACCTTCTTTTCCAGCATTAGCAACGATCTGGCGAAGAGGTTCTTCGATTGCACGTTTAATGATTTGAATACCGGTATTCTCATCACCATTATCGCCTTTCAAAGTATCCAAAGCATCAATTGCACGAATGTAAGTAACGCCACCGCCAGGAACAATTCCTTCTTCTATGGCAGCACGTGTAGCACACAATGCATCATCAACACGATCTTTCTTCTCTTTCATTTCCACTTCAGAAGCAGCTCCAACATAAAGAACAGCAACACCACCAGCTAATTTAGCCAAACGCTCTTGCAATTTTTCTTTATCGTATGAAGACTTTGTAGCAGAAATCTGAGCTTTAATCTGCTCAACACGAACTTTAATCTTATCAGAATCTCCTTTACCGTTAACAACGGTAGTATTATCTTTTGTAATAGTAACTTTCTCTGCGCTACCTAACATTTCCAATGTAGCCTGCTCTAGTTTCAAACCTTTTTCTTCACTGATAACAGTGCCGCCTGTCAAGACTGCAATATCCTCAAGCATTTCTTTGCGACGATCGCCAAATCCAGGAGCTTTCACTGCACATATTTTCAATTGTGAACGTAAGCGGTTTACAACCAATGTAGTAAGAGCTTCACTATCAACATCTTCAGCAATAATCAACAAAGGACGACCACTCTGAACAGCAGGTTCCAAGATTGGAAGCATATCTTTAATATTGGAGATCTTCTTATCATAGATCAAAACATAAGGATCTTCCATTACACAAAGCATCTTTTCTGTATCTGTTACAAAATAAGGTGATAGGTAACCACGATCAAACTGCATTCCTTCAACAACACCAATTGTTGTGTCAGTACCTTTAGCTTCTTCAATAGTAATCACACCATCTTTTGAAACTTTACGCATTGCATCAGCAATCAATTTACCAATTACTTCGTCGTTATTTGCAGATACACGTGCAACCTGCTCAATCTTATCATAGTTGTCACCAACTTTAATGCTTTGTGCTTTAATAGATTCAACTACTTTGGCAACAGCCTTATCAATACCACGTTTTATATCCATAGGATTAGCACCGGCAGCTACATTCTTCAAGCCTTCTTTCATGATAGCTTGAGCCAACACAGTTGCAGTTGTTGTTCCATCACCTGCATCATCACTGGTCTTTGAAGCAACTTCTTTAACTAATTGTGCACCGGTATTTTCAAAAGGATCTGACAACTCAACTTCCTTAGCTACTGTTACTCCGTCTTTAGTTATATGAGGGGCACCGAATTTCTTTTCAATAATTACATTACGACCTTTAGGGCCTAGTGTTACTTTAACCGCATTTGCTAGTTCATCAACACCCTTTTTCAGTGCCTCACGAGCTTTTACATCAAAACTAATATCTTTAGCCATTTCTTTTTTACTTTTTAATTAAACAAATTATTTTATAACTGCCAGAACATCACTTTGGCGCATGATAAGATACTTATCGAGTTCAACCTCAATTTCAGTACCTGCATATTTGCCATAAAGAACAGTATCGCCTTCTTTCAAGACCATCTGCTCATCTTTTGTACCATCGCCTACAGCAACAACTTGTCCTCTTAATGGTTTTTCTTTTGCAGTATCAGGAATAAAGATACCACCAATTTTTTCTTCAGCAGGTGCTGGTTTAATCAGCACTCTGTCTGCTAATGGTTTAATGTTCATAATTAATATATTTTTTTACGTTATACTTTGCTTCAATTGTAGAGATTACTGCTAAAAGCGTGCCAAAGCGATAAGTCATGAATACCGAACAAAATTATTATGTCAACTTCTGCACTTTGCGTCATCAAAATGACACTTTGTCATTATTACTCTGTACCAGCATTACCTATTCTTAATGACGGCCTGTAACTGTATCTATTCCCTTTTCTGCTGAAATACTAGACAATGAATAGTTACCGCTTGGGGCAACAAAAGACTTAACGAAGGCAATACATAAAAAAAGTAGTGAACAATCGTCCACTACTTCCGTCATATTGCTAGATATAAGCTATATGAATATCATTTTATTTTTTCTATTAATTCATCTATTGTTACGGCAAGCTGGTCCCCTTTTTCCATATCTTTCAGCATTATTGAAGACTTTGCCATCTCATCTTCACCAATAATAGCAACAAACGGAATGTTTTTAGAATTAGCATAACCCATCTGTTTCTTCATTTTAGAAGAGTCGGGATATATTTCAGCCCGAATACCGGCGTTCCTAACTTTAGCCAATAGAGGTAATGTATAAGTGGCTTCCTTTTCACCGAAATTGACAAACAACAATTGAGTGCCATTAAATGATTCTTTGGGATATAAATCCAACTGATTCAATACATCAAAGATTCGATCAGCTCCAAAGGAAATACCTACACCTGAAAGTCCAGGCATGCCGAATACGCCTGTCAGGTTGTCATAACGTCCACCACCGGTTATACTACCGATCTGCACATCCAATGCTTTCACTTCAAATATAGCCCCGGTATAATAGTTTAATCCGCGAGCAAGAGTAAGATCAAGTTCTAATTGATTCTTCAAATTCAGAGCATCAAGCATGTTCAAAATGTATTCACTCTCTTCCACACCTTTCAGTCCCACTTCACTCTCTGCTAGGAATTGGCGTATCACTTGAAGCTTTTCTTTATTTGTTCCGCTTAATTGGATAATTGGACGCAGTTTCTCTATTGATTCAGGTTTCACGCCCTTCTCTGCCAATTCGACATTTACATTGTCAAGGCCCACTTTATCCAATTTGTCGATGGCAACCGTGATGTCTACTATTTTATCAGCTTCACCCAATACTTCGGCAATACCGGAAAGGATTTTACGGTTATTTATCTTGATACAAACTCTTACTCCAAAGCGAGAAAAGACCTCGTCAACTATCTGCATCAATTCCACTTCATTCAACAAAGAGTCACTACCGACAATATCCGCATCACATTGGTAAAACTCACGATATCTACCTTTCTGAGGACGATCTGCGCGCCAAACAGGTTGAATCTGAAAGCGTTTAAACGGCATCTGTAATTCAGAACGATGCAATACAACATAACGTGCAAAAGGAACAGTCAAATCATATCTCAGTCCCTTTTCACAAAATTTACTTGCTAGTTTCGTCGCATTGCGTGACAATAACTCTTCGTCAGTAATATTTGCAAAGTAATCTCCTGAATTTTGAATTTTGAAAAGAAGTTTGTCTCCTTCATCACCATATTTCCCCATCAACGTGGATAGATTCTCCATTGCAGGAGTTTCTATCTGCTCGAAACCATAGAGATGGTAAACTTGACGTATCGTATCAAATATATAATTACGTTTTGCCATCTCTATAGGAGAGAAATCTCGCGTTCCTTTAGGTATATTGGGTTTTGTAGCCATGTTACTATTTTTTATTTACATTCATTACGGAGCGCAAAGGTATTGCAAAATTTTATTTTTTTCAAATATATTAGCTACGACGATTATTAAATATCATAATATAATAAACAAGAGTAGCCAATGAGCCTAATGCTGCCACTACATAAGTATATGCGGCAGAACGTAAAGCGTCTTCTGCTTTGGCATGATTATACGAATTTGTGATACCGGCACCACTCAACCAAACCAATGCTCTTTTACTAGCATTTATCTCAACGGGTAAAGTAATGAAACTGAACAATGTAGTCACAGCAAACAGGACAATACCGACGATCATCAAATTAGATCCCATTGACGTACGCATCATAAGCATACCTCCCAAGATAAGCCACATAACCCATTGCGATGCAAAATTCACAACCGGAACTAGTTTACTACGAAGCGCAAGTGGAGCATAAGCATGTGCATGCTGTACCGCATGACCACATTCATGGGCAGCCACAGCTGCTGCAGCAACACTACATGAACCATAGACCTCTTCGCTCAAATTGACTGTCTTATTTGCCGGATTATAAAAGTCTGTAAGTGTTCCATTTGTCGAATTGACCGTCACATCATTAATGCCACTGTCATGAAGCATCTTTTCAGCGACTTCACGTCCGGTCATTCCATTATCCAAAGGAATCTTCGAATACTTCGCAAATTTACTTTTTAAAGAAGCTTGCACTACATAACTTGCCAATGCAATACCTATAAATAATACCCAGTACATCATAATCTTCTCTTTATTGGTTTATATAAAAAAGATTGCAAAAACTCTGCCAAGCCTTTGCAACCCTGTATTATTGAATGGTTTATTAACCTTTATTCTCTAGTTTTGTAACACTTTCAACAGCTTCTTCAACTACCGGCTTATCATTAAAACGATTGGCATATGTTGAGTAGTCTGTAGGAATACGTTGATAATCGGCGTCTTGAAACAACGGACTTGATATGATATGATCTGCAGAAGTGCGATTGCAGCACAACACAATATTTTCTACGTTGCAAAGACGTGTCAATGCACGTACATCTGAATCATGTGGTTGCAAAGTCATCGGATCAGTAAAGAAAAAAAGATAATCAATGCTGCCACCGACTATCAGTGAACCCATTTGTTGATCACCTCCCAACGGACCGGAATTAAGTATTGTAATATCCCAGTCTACATCCGGATGTTTCTTTGACAAGGCTGCAAGAATCAACTTACCTGTAGTTCCTGTCGAATAGAATTTATGTCCGACCAATTTGTCTGAATTCCATAAACACCACTCTATTAAATCTTTTTTGTTAGCATCATGTGCTACCAAACCAATGTTTCTTTTTACGAATTGTTCCATAATAATACATTTAAATGCTCATAACTGAGAAAAATACTTTTTCCCTCTCAGATAATACAGTACTAATATACTGCTTTTTATTCTTTCGCCAATATATTTCCCCTTATTTTTTTCCAAATTTTCTTTTCGGATACTACGGTATAACGGTTGCAACCTTCTATATTCATGTCTTGCACTTACTACGGCACAAACATTGGGGATATGTCTTTTGAGTAAAAAAGACAAGGCCGCTACATAATCCAGAACCCTGCGTACTAACATCACATGCCATACTTCGCCATGCGGCAAGTTCTTGTACAGCATCAATAAATTGTTTCGGAAATTCAAATAGGTTTTCTTCGGATTCTCACGCTTCAAGGTTGCACCACCTACATGATAAACGACACTTTGAGGGATGCATACTATCCTTCTATCACGACAACGCAATCTCCAACAAAGATCAATCTCTTCCATATGAGCAAAGAAACGCTCATCCAAACCTCCCGATTCTTTATAATCCTTTGATCGAATGAACAAAGAAGCACCTGTTGCCCACAGCACATCTGCTATCGTATCATACTGTCCATGGTCTTTTTCTACAGTATTCATGATCCTGCCACGACAAAACGGATAACCGTATTTATCAAGATAACCACCACATGCACCTGCATACTCAAAATATTCTCGATGTTTCCAACTGCGTATCTTCGGTTGACAAGCAGCTACATCTATATTATCATCCAAAAACTCTTCCAATGGCTCCAACCAGTTCGGAGTTACTTCCACATCTGAATTAAGCAATACATAATATTCACTTTCAACTTGCGCTAAAGCCCGATTGTAACCTCCTGCAAAGCCATAGTTTTTGTCAAGCAAAATTATTCGCACCGAAGGGAATTCCTTCTTCAACATTTCCACTGAATCATCATCAGAGGCATTGTCGGCAACTATTACTTCACGGTCATTTCCTTGAGAGTATTTTAATATTGCCGGAAGGAAATCCTGCAACATCTTGGATCCATTCCAATTCAATATAACAATAGAAATTTTCATTGCTTTATATTAATGTAGCTTTCAATGCTGTTTTATCCTCGTTAAATGTGCCTAGCTTCACCCTTACAATATGATTATCCATAGCCTGTGAATCAGAATTCTCTATCTCCACACGAATATAATTTTCAGTGAATCCATGCATCAACATTCCCGGTTTCGGCTTTTCAAGCAGCACATTCATTTCATCTCCAATATGTGCTTCATAAAAGGCATGAAGCTTTTCCTGACTAAGTTCCAATAACCGTTGGCTTCTAAGATGCTTTACTTGTGGAGAAACGATATAATCTATATCCAGTGCTTTTGTTCCGGGACGTTCGGAATAACTAAAGACATGAAGTTGAGTCACATCCAATCCCTTAATAAACTGGTATGCATCTTCAAAGAATTCATCAGTCTCGCCTCGCGTTCCCACAATTACATCCACACCGATAAAAGCATCTTTGTTCTCTTGCTTTATCAAGTTTATTTTATGAGCAAACAATTCCCTATCGTATTTGCGGTGCATTAAATGTAGTACATCATTACTACCACTTTGTAAAGGGATATGAAAATGAGGCATGAACCTTTTAGAATGAAAGACAAAGTCAATGATCTCATCTGTAATTAAGTTCGGCTCGATTGATGAGATTCTATATCGCTCAATTCCTTCAACTTCATCCAATGCCTTCACCAAATCAAAGAATGTCTCTCCTGTAGATCTACCGAAATCTCCTATATTAACACCGGTCAGTACAATTTCTTTTCCTCCTTCTGACGCAGCTTTCTCAGCTTGCGCAACTGTATTCTCTATCGTATCATTACGACTGCGACCTCTTGCGAAAGGAATCGTACAATAAGTACAATAATAATCACAACCATCTTGCACTTTCAAGAAATAGCGAGTCCTATCACCTCGGGAACAGGATGGAGCAAATGTTTTAATATCTTTCAGAGGCACCGTGAAGGATTCTCCTTCATCATGCTTAGTGAGATTACCCAAATATTTCAAAATATCTTTCTTCTGCTCGGCACCCAGAACAATATCAACACCATCAATGTGTGCAATTTTATCAGGCTCCAACTGCGCATAACATCCTGTCACCACCACATAAGCTCCCGGATTCTCCTTTACCAGTTTATGAATGGTTTGACGACACTTCTTATCAGCAACTTCTGTAACAGAGCAAGTATTAATGACACATATGTCAGCCTTTTCTCCCTTACGTGCCTCGCGAATGCCGGCGTCACTAAATATACGACCAATGGTTGAAGTTTCCGAGAAATTGAGCTTACAACCCAAAGTATAATAGATAGCGGTTTTGTCCTGAAATATATTTGAATCGATCATCTTCCTAAAAATATTTGGGCGCAAAGTTACCAAAATATATCCTTAAAAGTTGTTATAGACCGCTTTTGATTCATAGTTTATTTCTACTTTTGCACAAAATAACTGTAAACGTGCAATGATTAAAGAGAATTTTATCAAGATATACGAGGATAGTTTCAAGAAGCACTGGGACTTACCTTGCTATACTGATTACGGAGAGAATGCTACCTATACTTACGGGCAAGTAGCAGAAGAAATAGCTAAATTGCATTTCATATTCAAGCAATGCCATCTTCGCAAGGGTGACAAGATATCTGTTATCGGAAAGAACAACTCCAGATGGTGCATTGCATACTTGGCAACCATAACCTACGGAGGTATTGTGGTTCCAATCTTACAAGATTTCAATCCGAATGATATCCACCACATAATAAATCATTCCGAATCTACTTTCTTGTTTACAAGCGATTCAATTTGGGATAACTTGGAAGAGGAAAATCTAGGAGGAATACGTGCTGCTTTTTCTTTAACTGATTTCCGTTGCTTATATCAACGTGACGGTGAAACAATTCAGAAGTTCATCAAACATTTATCATCAAACATGGAAGAGGCATATCCTAACGGATTCTCCAAAAGTGATGTGAAATATGAAGAGGTACCCAATGATAAACTGATAGTCATAAACTATACTTCCGGCACAACAGGATTTAGTAAAGGTGTAATGCTTACAGCAAACAATCTGGCAGGCAATGTTGTTTTCGGAATCCACTCACAATTGCTTCACGAGGGTGATAATATACTCTCTTTCCTACCTTTAGCTCATGCATTCGGTAGTGCTTTCGATTTCCTGACAGCAACAGCAGTAGGCACACACGTCACTTTGCTGGGGAAGTTGCCTTCACCCAAAATCATAATGAAAGCCTTTGCAGAAGTAAAGCCCGACTTAGTCATTTCCGTGCCGCTTATTATTGAAAAGATCTACAAGAATGTAATATTACCGCTGATCAATAAGAAAGGTATGAAAATGGCATTAAACATTCCATTCCTTGACACACAAATATATAGCCAGATTCGTAAGAAACTTGTGGACGCAATGGGCGGACAGTTTACAGAAGTGGTCATCGGCGGAGCAGCAATGAACAGTGATGTAGCTGAATTCTTTCATAAAATAAAATTCCCATTTACAATAGGTTATGGCATGACTGAATGTGCTCCACTTATTAGTTACACACCGTGGGACGAATGGGAACTTGGATCTTCAGGCAAGATATTAGATACAATGAAAGTGAGAATTGATTCAAAGGATCCATACAGTATACCAGGTGAAATACAGGTTTCCGGAGAGAATGTTATGGCTGGATACTATAAGAATGAAGAAGCAACGAAAGCTGCTTTTACTGAAGACGGATGGTTGCTTACAGGTGACTTGGGCACAATCAGTCAGGATGGCACGATATATATTCGTGGGCGTATAAAGTCTATGATTCTAAGTTCAAACGGACAAAACATATTCCCTGAAGAGATTGAAGCAAAGCTTAACAATATGCCGTTTGTTTCGGAAAGTTTAATCATTGAAAGAGATCATAAACTGATCGCATTAATATATCCGGATTACGAAACACTTGATTCGCTAGGAATCAATCATGAATTGAATCTAGAAAAGATTATGGAGGAAAACCTCAAGAACTTGAATAAGCAAGTAGCCGTATACGAAAAAGTGACAAGAGTGCAACTTTATCCGAATCCATTTGAAAAAACTCCTAAAAAGAGCATCAAACGCTTTCTATACAGCAGTATCGCTGAATCATAAGTAAAAATAAAACCACTCAATACAATATTTGCATTTATCTGAATATGCAAAATATATTAAAAGATAGGGCGCGCTTGTAACAACCTATTACAAAATGAAGTTACTTTGCAGCGTTTTAATAAGCAAATAATTGTATTACGATTTTAAACAAAAAGAAAAATGAAAAAATTAGTTTTAATGTTTGTTGCTATTGCAGCAGTTTCTTTCGCATCTTGTGGTAATAAAGCTAAAGATGAAGCAGCTAAACAAGCTGATTCAATTCGTATAGCTGATTCTATTGCAGCTGTACAAGCAGAACAAGCAGCTCAACAAGCAGCTAACGATTCAACTGCTACTGATTCAACAAAGGCTGCTCCTGCCGATTCAGCAGCTCAAGCAGCTCCTGCAAAATAATTTGTAAGAAGAAACTCGAACAGAGGTCACGTCAAAATTAAATATTGACTGTGCCTCTGTTTTTTTATACCTTTTCCCAAAATGCATGCAGGCATTTTATTGATTGCTGTAGGGGATTCTAGGAGTTACTGACTTGCAAAACTTATTTCTACAACTGTAAAAATGCTTTTCTACAACCGTAAAACTGTCGTGCCACAACCGTAGAAATGCTTTTCTACGACTGTAAAAAATGAGAATGTTGCTTAAGAGTTTAAGAAATGCATGAATGCAAACCGAGAAAACACTATATTCTTTTGCAAAACTCGCAATGAGGAAACACATTGGCTGTTCCTTATTTACAAACACTTGAAGCCCAATCGCCTATTATCTAATGAGAAAGATTATTCATCCTACAATCAAAAATATAAAAATATGATATTTTACTTTACAGGCAATGGCAACTCTAAATGGGTTGCAGCGAAAATGGCTAATGAAACAAATGACCGTATCTTTAATATTTCTGATTTCATTAAAGGCAATCAACCATTGCCGGATATAAAATCGGATGATAAGGTGGGGATCATATTCCCTACGCACTCATGGTATGTTCCACTTCCCGTGGTCGACTTTGTGAAAACGATTGAAGTACCGAGAGATGCATACACGTATGCAATATGCACTTGCGGAGATAACATGGGAAAAGGAATGAAACTATTTGCCAAACAGGTCAAATTAGATGCAGCATGGTCTGTGAGAATGCCGAACACCTACATTCCGATGTTTAATCTTGACTCGGATGAAGTGATGCGCGATAAAGTAAACGATGCAGGCACACGCATCCATCAAATTGCCAATGCCATCAATTTGCATAAAAAGGAATGGGATGTACTTGAAGGAATGCTGCCTCGCATAAAAACTTACATTGTATATCCTCTATTTGCAAAGTACAGTATCAAAGCAAGTAAGTTTCATCTCGAAGGAGAATGTACAGGATGCAACACTTGCGGTAACATATGCCCGACCGGAAATATAGAAATGCAAAAAGGTCGTCCCACTTGGGCCGATAAATGTGTAAGTTGTATGGGATGCGTCAATGCTTGTCCACAACATATCATCCAATATGGTAAATCTACTCGTAAACGCGGACGATACAGTCTTGCAAAAGTATTGAAAGAACTATCTATTAAATGAAAATAAATAAAAGACCTGCATCTATTACAAAAAGCAGGTCTTTTCTATTATAGGGGAATATTAATATTCTTCAGCAGGAATATCATTTAATTGTGCTTTGCTGAATACCGGCCCATCCTTACAAACGTAAAGCTTGCCTACATTACAACGTCCACACTTTCCTACACCGCATTTCATTCTATTCTCTAGTGTAGTATAAATGTTTTCATCCTTGAAACCAAGTTTCTCCAACACAGGGAAAGTAAACTTGATCATGATTGGAGGACCACAGACAATAGCGACTGTATTCTCTGATGAGGGTGCTACTTTGTCAAGAACAGAAGGCACAAAACCTACTTCGCCTTTCCAATCAGGAGTTTCACCTCCCGGGTCAACTGTTGTGACTAGATTAACATCCGGTCTGTCAGCCCATTCTTTCAATTCATCTTTATATACAAGATCATTTACGGATTTAGCCCCATAAACGATAGTGATGTCTTTGAAGTTTTCACGGGTATCTAACGCATTGCAGATAACGCAACGCATTGGAGGCAAAGCGATACCGCCCGCAACAAACACTAGATTCTTGCCTTTCCATTCATCCATTGGAAAGGTATTGCCGAAGGGGCCTCTAAATCCCATGGTATTACCCTCTTCGAGTGCATCTAAGCCGTTCGTTACTCTACCAGTTGCTCTAAACGTGCATTCAATGTATCCTTTTTTTGTGGGAGAAGAAGCTATACAGAATGTGGATTCTCCTTCACCGAAGGCAGAATATTCACCAAATTGCCCTGATTTAAAAGAGAATTCCTTTACATCCTCTTCCTTCTCGAATTTAAGTCGAAATGTCTTCACTCCCGGAGCTTCCTGAGTAATTTTCTCAATACGCATGAGATAAGGAAGATAAATATTTGATTTGCTCATATTTTCTCTATTTTACTATAGAAGTTAAATGTTCGCGTATATTCATATCTACCGGGCAAGCACGTGAACATCTACCGCATCCGGTACAACCGAAATCATTAATACGTTCGGGCATATATGAGAATTTATGTAAAATTCTTTGTCTCCATCTTTGACTTTGCGTTGATCGAGGGTTATGTCCTGAAGTATGCTGTGTAAACATTGAGAATCCACAAGAGTCCCAGCAACGAATACGCTGTCCGTGTGATCCTTTCGAGTTCTCTTCAATGCTAAAGCAAGCACATGTCGGACAAACAAATGCACAAGCACCACAACCCAAACACCGTTCTGATTGTTGCTTCCATATATCCGAAGAAAAAGCTTCTTTCAGCTTGTCATGCACTGTATTCAAATCGAAATAAACAGGAACATCAGCCAGATATTTGGCTTTGTCTTCATCTTTTGCCGGTTCAAAGCAATCTTCTGCACTTTTGATCAAGGCCATTCCTTTATCAGTAATAATCTCGACGATAGCTCCTCCATCAGGTAAGATTGTTAACTGTATATCGCTACCTTTTGTTGCGCCGGGTGAACCATTTACAGAGGTACAAAAGCAAAAGTCATCTGCTTTGGCACAACTGAAACTAACCAACGTGGTTTTATTTAGATGTGCAGCATAAACAACGTCGTCATATCCTCCATTAAAAATATCACTCAATGGAATAAAGCCGGCAGCATCACAAGGACGAATCTTCCAAATGACAGTTTCGGGAACAGAATCCGGATTAAAGTCCTCAAGCGTAACTTCTTTATTGTCTTTCTTGTAAGAGAATAATACTTCAGCACGAGGGAAGATAACAGATTTCGCAGACAATGTTGTCTGTATGTAATCTTCTGCCACGTCCTCCAACGAATGAACTTGGTGGAAATCTACTTTCTCACCATGTCTTACAGGTGCGTAAACGCGCTTACCGCTATTTAATATAGAACCGAACCATTTGGCCAATCCTTCTTTGTTTATATATCGCTTCTCCATGATTCTATCAATGTATAAAATTCTCTTTATCCTCGGGCTTGAATGTAGAAAGTGAATTACCGTCTTTCATTGCTTGACCGGGTATGTATCCGAACTCTTCACTTAAATCATTAAGCATTTTTCTTGACAAATATCCAATTGGTATACCTACAGGACAAGCCTTTGTACAAGCACCGCAACCAATGCAACGTCCTACCATATGCATCACTCTATTGATCTGCCATTCCATGTTACCCATAGGACTAGGCCATGGGTCAATCCATTGAGGACGATTCACATCAGTAATACAGCGTGTGCAATAGCATAAGGGACAAGCTGCACGACAAGCATAACATTTGATGCAACGTGAGAACTCATTCACCCAAAAGCTCCACTTCTCTTCACGTGACATTCCACTTAACTTCTCATCCAACTCTTTATACAATTGAGCTACTTCCAACTCTTTATCTGTCAAATAAGAATTAATTTCATCGATACCGGAAAACTCTTTAACATCCCCGTTACCTTCTTCAGTAATGGTGAATACTATCAGATTCTCTTCTTTTATTTGGTTTTCACTTGCTAATTGGGCGATTGCTCTTAATGTGCGCAACGTGGCACATACAGCAACTTTATCATGACCCATTAACTCGGGTTTCAGAATATATGTTGCCAAATTAGTAGTTGCATGTTCATCATAAATCAGTTTGCTTGCATCTTCAGGAGTATGACAAAAGAATGGTCTTGCGCCTTTATCTCCTTTTTCATAACCTAGAATCAGTTTTACACCTGATTGCAAAAGAGAAACTGCTTTTTCTTCAAGCTTATTCATTGTTATCCTCCTTTTCTACATATTGTGCCACTTTCGTATATTCAGTGTAAGGACCAAGTTCGCGTATATTAGCAACTGTCTCATTCACTAGATCTCCCCATTTTGCTCCTTCTGCAGCAGATACCCATGAGAATCTAATTCGACGTACATCCACACCGATAATCTCCAACAAATGTCTGAATGCAATCCAACGACGACGAGCATGAAAGTTACCGGATGTATAATGACAGTCATTAGGATGACATCCTGAAACAATGATACCATCAGCCCCATTGGCAAATGCTTTCAGCAATAGCATAAAATCAATTCGTCCGGTACAAGGGAAGCGTACTATTTTTACATTTGTAGCATATTTGATCCGGCTGGTACCTGTAAGGTCAGCACCGGCATATGTACACCAATTGCACACAAAAGCTACTATTTTCGGTTCAAATTCAGATTCGTTATTATCCATTGTTATTAGATTAATTATTTAACAAAGATACGACCTCGGCATACATCTCTTCGTTTGTATAACCTTGAATATCTATAGATTTCGAACGACAGAAAGCAACACATGTTCCACATCCCTGGCAAAGTCCCGGATTTACTTTTGCTACTGTCTTAATGACATCTCCATTTCGGTTCTTAATCTCTTCGTGCTCTATTGCATGATAAGGACACGCCGTTTCACACATAAAACATCCCACACATGTACTGAATAAAGGAGGAGCGCAACGATTGACAACAGCAATCAGGGGTTCCCTCACCAACATCGATTGTGAGAAAAGGCCTGCCACTTTCACTGCAGCCCCAGAGGCTCCACTAACCGTATCAGGAATATCTTTGGGCGCTTGACAAGCTCCTGCGAGGAATATACCTGCTGTATTTGTTTCAACAGGACGTAATTTCGGGTGAGCTTCAGCAAAGAATTTATATGAATCATACGAAATATGCATCTTTTGTGCCAACTGTTCGGCTCCGTTGTTGGATACGCCTGCAGTTGCCAGCACGACCATATCAGCCTCGATCTCTACGGGAGCACCTCCAAGTAGAGTATCAGCTCCTTTAACTATAAGTTTACCGTCTTTCTCATAAACACGTGCCACACGACCACGCACATACTTCACTCCATCTTCTTCAATGGCACGACGTACAAATTCTTCATAATTTTTACCTCCGGCACGTACATCCATATAAAATACGTAAGACTCTCCGTCATGTACTTTATGCTGATATAACATGGCATGCTTTGCAGTATACATACAGCAAATCTTCGAACAATACGGTATGCCTTTAGCTGGATCTCTTGAACCTGCGCAAGCAACAAAAACAATCTTCTTAGGAATCTGCCCATCAGATGGACGGCGAATCTCTCCCAAAGTCGGTCCTGATGCAGAAGCCAATCTTTCGAACTGTAGTCCGGTGATGACATCTTTGTATTTGCCATAACCATATTCCGGGAAGAAATCTGTTTTCAATACATTAAATCCTGTGGTTACAACAATAGCTCCCACATCCTCTTTCAAGAGTTCATCAGGCTTATCAAATTCAATAGCATCAGTAGGGCAAACCTTTTTACAAAGTTGGCATTTACCTTTCTGATAGTAGTTACAATGTTCTTTATCTATAACCGGCTTGTTTGGTACAGCTTGTGGAAAAGGAACATAAATAGCTGTACGAGTACCTAATCCGGCATTGAATTCACTAGGAATCTTCTTTTGCGGACATTTGCTTGAACAGGTTCCACAACCGGTACATTTCTTAGGATCTACACTCTTGGCTTTCAAACGAATGGTCACATGGAAATTACCAATAGAACCGTCAACGCTATCAAGCTCGGCATAGGTATATAAAGTAATGTTCGGGTGTTGTGCCACTTCAACCATTCGAGGAGTAAGAATACACTGAGAGCAGTCAAGTGTAGGGAATGTTTCCGACAATTGCGACATATGTCCTCCAATTGAAGGATCTTTCTCAATAAGAATCACTTGATGACCACAGTTTGCAATATCCAAACTAGCTTGGATACCGGCAATTCCTCCACCGATAACCAACGCTTTCTTAGTAATCGGCACTTGAATAGATGTAAGAGGGTGATCCTTTTTCACCTTCTCAACCAGCATTTTCACTAAACTAATAGCCTTTTCGGTAGTTGCTTCGCCCTTTTCATGAACCCATGAACAATGCTCGCGCAAATTAGCGATTTCGCACATATAAGGATTTAAACCGGCCTCAGCACAAGTCTTACGGAAAGTCAATTCATGCATTCGAGGAGAGCATGAGCCTATGACAACACCAGTAAGATTATGTTCTTTGATTGCCTGTTTAATAAGAGTTTGCCCCGGATCGGAGCACATATATTTATAATCAATGCTATAAGCAACACCATCCACTTTGCTAAGTTCTTCAGCAACTCGCTGGCAATCGACAGTAGCACTGATATTTTCACCGCAGTGACAAATAAAAACGCCTATTTTTGACATTGTATTGTGATTAAATAAGGTTTACATTTACGAAGTGGCGCTTAATTCCCAATTTCTCAGGTTCAAGTCCTAATGCCAATCCGATTGCTTGAGTAATATAAAGTACAGGAATTTCAATATCCTCTCCCAAATATTTATTTATTTCAGGTCTGCGCATATCTAAATTAGAATGGCACATAGGGCAAGCTACAATGATAGCCTCAGCTCCACGATCTTTGGCATCTTTTAAAAGATTACCGGATAACTTTGAAACAATATCTGTACGAGAAACAGAAAGTCCTCCACCACAACACTCGGTTTTAAATGCCCAATCCAATGTATTTGCACCAATGGCAGACATCAATGTGTCCATTGATTGAGGATCTTCCACTCTATCAAACTGAAGTATTTTATGGGGACGCACTAACAGACATCCATAATAACACGCAACGCTATGCTTAAATGGATTAGTTACTTTCTGAGCAATAGAATCCACTGCATATTTTTGAAGCATTTGAAGAACATTCAATATCCTTACACTTCCATCATAAGGCATTTCAATAATTTCAGAGATTCTCTTTTTCTTCTCTTCATCTTGAGCCAATTCATACTGCGTTGTAGTCAACCGATTGTAACACGCTGCACAAGGGACTACAATTTCTGAAAAATTTTGACGTTCGGCCAAGGCAAGCACCCGAGCAGGAAGAGATAACGATAGTTCTTTATTCACGGAATGAGCAGCAGTAGCGCCACAGCAATTCCAATCTTTTATCTCTTCAAATTCAATATCCAATGCATTTCCTAAAGCCAGAACAGATTCATTGTATTCTCTTGACGTACCTTCCAATGAACAACCTGGATAAAAACCTATTTTCATTTATATTGATTTATTTCTTTGTTTTGGAAAAGATATTCTTAATATTATGCGAGTCCTTTACCATCTCAGGAAAGAGTTTCAACTTACCTTTAGTAAACATTTTAGGAGCAAGCTTCACATCTTGCCACAAATGCATGGTACGCGCTTTAAAGCCTACAATCAAACCAATTTCATATAAATGTCCTGTAAACTTTATACAATCCAGAAATGATCTATGAAAAGCAATGATATCTTTCGCAGCTTTACTCTGTTTGTTTTCTTTGAGAGAGCGTTCTCTCATGAAGTCCATTACTTTAGGAATATCTATCTCCATAGGACACCTACCCACACAATTTTCACAATTCAGACAAAGCCAAATTGATTTTGATTTTAACACCGTATCTAGGTTTTCCTTTGTCCCGGTTTGTAGAAGGTGGATCATATAATTAGGAGGATAATCCATATCTTCAGCCAAAACACAACCTGCACTACATTTACCGCACTGATAACAGCGTTCGACCTTCACGCCTGTTTGTGCCTGTAACTCGTCGGTAACATTACTACTGATGTTTTTCATTTTCTCATCCAATAATTTATTTTATGACAAAGCTTATCTGTCGTCGTACAATGAAAAGTACGACATCCTTTCTTATCTATATGCAAATCTAGGCAATATTTCAATTAAAGAAGTCGATTTTCTCATTTTTTATGTGTAAAATTAAAAAATTATGATTTATCAACTGTGCTCAGTATCACCTGATCAACTAAAGAATTGAGTAATATAAGAAAAAAATGCAGACACAAAAAAGTCCGCTTGAAAACTCAAGCGGACTTTTCCATACATATAATAAATGATAATAAATTATTCAGCTTTATTCTTTTCGTCTTCAGCCACAACATTGAAAGGGATTTCAACTGAAACCTCTTTGTGAAGTCTGATTATTGCAGTATATGAACCAATTTCTTTTACTGGATCCTTAATAACAATAGTCTTACGATCAACTTCTAAACCTTTCTTTTCCAATTGTTCAGCAATCTGTACATTGTTTACTGAACCAAAAATAGTACCAGTTGAGCTAACCTTAGTTCCAATTGTCAAAGAAACCTCTTTCAATTTCTCTGCAAGAGCCAAAGCATCATTTTTGATCTTCTCCAATTTGTGAGCACGTTGCCTTAAATCTTCAGCTAACATTTTTTTAGCTGACGGAGAAGCGATAACACCTTTTCCGGTAGGGATCAGGAAGTTACGACCATAACCACCCTTAACTTTCACTATATCATTTTTGTAACCAAGATTGGTTACATCTTCTTTCAAAATAATCTCCATTTTCTTATTCCTCCTTATTATTTCATCATATCAGTTACATAAGGCAATAATGCCAAATGGCGAGCTCTTTTTACAGCTTGAGCCACACGACGTTGGTATTTCAAAGAAGTACCTGTGATACGGCGTGGAAGGATCTTTCCCTGTTCATTCAAGAATTTCTTCAAGAATTCAGGATCTTTATAATCAATGTATTTTATACCATTCTTTTTGAAACGGCAATACTTTTTCTTTTTAACATCTACAGAAGGTGGAGTTAAATATCTGATTTCTGATTGATTTTCTTGTGCCATAATTAGTTTTCCTCCTTTTTAGGTGTTTTTTTATTTCTTCTCTTTTCTGCATACTCGGCAGCATACTTCTCGTTTTTGAAAGTTAAGAAACGCAAGACTTTCTCATCACGACGGAAGTTTACTTCCAACTTTTCTATGGTAGAAGGATCAGCTTTAAACTCTAACAATTGATAGAATCCAGTTGATTTTTTCTGAATAGGATAAGCCAATTTCTTTAGGCCCCAATTCTCTTCATTAATAATCTCAGCCTTCTCTGCGACAAGAATAGCCTTGAACTTTTCTACCGCTTCCTTCATCTGTGCATCAGATAAAACGGGAGTTAAAATGAAAACGGTTTCGTATTGATTCATACTTCTTTAATTATAAATTATAAAAATTATTTATTGCGGCTGCAAAGTTATATCTTTTTCTTTGAACACAAAAGAATATATTGAATTATTTTTTTATCTTTGCATACTGATTTACAAGTTTTCTATACATATATGGCAGAACATCTTGATTTTAATTTTGACCTTCAATTGGTATTTGCTTCCATGAATGGTCGTGTATCAGCCGCTATCAACCGTCGGCTGGGACGTAACCTCAGAGCAAAAGACTTACCTATTACTCCTGAGCAGTGGACTATTATGGATGTACTTTGGAAGGGGGATGGCGTGTCGCAAAAATATTTATGCGAAATGACATGCAAAGACAAACCTAGCATGACACGTTTGCTGGATAATTTAGTCAGGCAGAAACTAGCCAAAAGAAAAATTAATCCTAAAAGCCGTCGGTCTAATTTAATTTATCTTACAGATAAAGGAAAAGAATTGGAATCTACTACATCCGATGTAATTGATAAAACGCTAAAAGAAGTATTTTCCGGCATATCACAAGAGGAGATGAAAAACGGACAAAACACTTTACGAAAAGTATACGATAATATAGAGGAAGATTGATTTAATTTTCAATAACTCTTGAACAAAGAAAGGCTTTCATCTACTGTTGAATTAGTAGATAAAAGCCTTTCTTTATTTCTATAATTTATTTATGCTCAGACCTTCTATTTTATATCTTTCAAGAAATCAACTTCTACAATTCGTAAATAAGCCTCTTTCTTATCTTGTTGTTCACCTCTATCCATACGATTAGCAGATTTCGCAGCGACCTCAACAATCTGTCCAAAAGCATCATTATCCTTAGCTGATCCCTTCAAACGAATTGTAATTTTAGAAGCTTTAATCGGTTTCAGCGTTAAATATACATATCCTAATGAAGGTTCTGTTTCACCACTCCATACGAGTGTATCATCAGCATAAATCTCCAATGGATAGCTCTTTGAACGCCATCCCATCAATTTAAGAGAAACTTCATTTACGATTGTTTTTTCAGCCAGCTCATAAGTGATCCATGCATTAGCAAGTTTTCCATCACTTTTCCACTCTGTCGATTCGTTATCGTCATAACTATTTGTAGCCATGACATCATTAGCGGCTACTTTTGCGCCCTTTATTGCCACTGTTATTTTTTTATCTGTATAGGATGGTGTTAGTGGAGTTTCACCACGATCCAAAATGCTAGATTGATCAGCTGCAGCAAAATAAGTGGACAAGCCATCTTTATTTTCAACATTTTCAGCTTCCCAGCTTATAGAATCTGCGGATAAACCATCAGCCTCCACCGCGAGTTTTATTCTCCCACTATTCCTCGTACTACGAACTAATGCTCTATTTACTCCACATTCCACGGGTAAGTCCTTTGAAAGAATATAATTATCTTTTCCCATTGCAATACCACCACGCCATTCGGCAGGACCGTCTAACTTAAAATGAATCTTGCGATTATCTAATGGACAACGTTGCCCATTCTTATCAACAACTTCCACTTGAATCAAAGCCATATCTGATCCATCGGCATGGAATCCTTTTGGAGATGTTTGCATACTAAGATGTAATGCGATCGGTTCGGCAGCCGTACGTATTGTACATTCTGATATTTTTTGACCTGTACTTGAAAGTCCTACGGCCTTTAGTTCACCTGGCTGAAAAGCAACTTTATCAAATGTATGAAGGAATTTATATTCGCATCGTCCCGTTCCCAAAGATTTTCCATTCAAAAACAATTCAACCCGAGGAGCTGTTGAAACCACATAAACCGGCTTTACAACACCTACTTTATAGTTCCAATGCCCTATAATATAGGTTTGCTCTTTTTCCGTATCGACCCAACCATTCCACATCACCTGATGGACAAAATAGGAATCTTTAGGTATGCGCATAGCATCAACGACACCACTTGTTCTATAATTGGCTTCACCTCTAGAATGTGTATTTGTGTCAGAAAAAACAATTTTAGCACCACCAGAACTTACACGTTTTCCCATTCCTGGACGTGCATTCCAATAATCAGACCAACGACGCACATGTTCCACTGCTAACATATCCTGATTACGATTGTAATCGGATGCATCTTTTCCTCTATAAAGAGGACCATCCCCACTTTTATGAAATGGATAGCTATAATCATCCCAATATTTACGGAGAGCTTCATCTCTGCAATATTCCATAGCCCACAAAGGATGTTTGGCACTTTTATTAATATAAAGCATTTCACCACCATACTCTGCTTCGTCTATATCAAGCATTTCACGACAACCGATAGCACGGCCACCAGATGGATCATATTCATCACGAATACCTTTCATTGCAATCATATGCTCTCTTGTTATGCCTGAATTTCCACACTCATAGAACAATATGCTCGGATTATTCCTATTATAGACAATCGCATCTCGCATCAATTCCATGCGTTGTTCCCATTGACGTCCTTTTGCATCTTTTTCAGCATCACCTGCCGGCATAGACTCAATCAAACCAACTCGGTCACATGATTCAACATCTTGCTTCCATGGTGTCACATGCATCCATCTTACAAAATTTGCACTACCTTTTACCATTAATCCGTTTGAATAGTCACTTAACCAAGCCGGCACAGACAATCCTACTGCAGGCCATTCATTTGTGGTACGTTGAGCGAACCCTTTCATCATCAATACCCGATCATTCAACCAAATTTTTCCATCCGAGAAATGAGTTTTTCGAAAACCTGTATGCGTAATGACTTCGTCCACAGACGTGCCATCTACGATCAAACGAGTCTTTACGGTATAAAGATAGCCATATCCCCAACTCCAAAAATGGACATCATTTAAATTAGTAGAAGCCTTTATTGTCTTTGTTTTACCTGCATCAACAGAAGTATCCTTGCTTGAGAATTTAGTAATACTTTTGTTATTAATATCATATACCTCTACCTCATATCTTACATTCTGATTCTTTCCTGTTTCATTTTTTATTTCCGACTCAACATTTACCACAGCTTTGTGTGCTTTCACATCCATACTAGAAGGATAAACATAAACACCAGTAGTTCCTAAATTACTATATAAAGGAAGCGTTTGATATATTCTATCTGTTATATGAAGTATTACATGTTTCGAAATTCCACCATAATTTGCATAGAAATTACGGTTATTCCATTCAAAGGTTGATTTAGTTTTCTTTTCACGATATTCCCAGTTATTATCAACACGCACAGCTATTTCATTATCCTTTCCCCAAAGAATATAAGGAGTCAGATCAAACCCAAAAGCCATCACACCATTCTCGCTCAAACCAACATAATGTCCATTCAAATATACCTCCGCACTTTGGCGTACACCTTCAAATTCAATAAAAATCTTCTTCCCATTTTCCTTTTCAGCTATTCGAAAAGTTTTATAATACCAGGCTACTGAATCAGGAAGATCATTGCACCTTACTTTAAAAGCTTTATCTTCATTAAAAGCTCTAGGAACAGACACACTTTTACCTTTATCTTTAATGCTATTGTTGTTAAAGAATGCATTAGCCGATGTATCACACATCACATAATGCCAATCCATATCAAAATTATAACGTTCTCTCTGCGACCATAATGATACGGCAAATAAACTAAAAAGTAAAAGCAAGAAATTTCTTTTATTCATCTTTAATCGATTAACATGAGTTTAACATAATATGCAAAAAGTCAAGGCACAACAACAAATATCTCATTCATTAAATGAGACAAGGCTTGCCTTTTGAAACAAAGCTACAGAAAACCACTACATAGCGGTTATATTTTTTGAAATATTAAGGACTAAGAGTTAAGAAATGCACTTAAATGAAAGTGAATACATATATCACTTAATAAGAAAAACGACCATTTTCATTTATTCTTTTCGAATAATGTCTTTACCTTCATATTGGCAAAAAGCCTCTTTCCATTCTGACGAAATAGGTACTCCCTGCTGGCTTTTCACATCAAAAGCAACCATCACGCTACTACAAGTACACTTAACTTCCTTCGTATCAGTATCAATAAGCTGCTGGAATAGAGTAAAGCTCTTATAACCAACTTCCAAGGTTGCAGTTTGTACCGCCACATGCTCATTTGCATATACAGGAGCTAAAAAATTAGCATTAATATTGACTACAACAATAGCTGTTGTTTGATCTTCCAATTTAAATAACCTCATTATATCGGCTATATATGTAGTTTTACCTAAATCATAGAAAGTAAAATAAACACTATTATTTACATGACCAAATTTATCAACATCGTTGAATCTCAATTGAATAGGTAGAGTATGTTTGAATTCCATTTTCAGAATATATTTCTTTTTCAAGCACAAAAATAGCTAAAACAAATGCGACAGGCAACAAATGTCATTATTTTAGCAAAAAAAGTTTCGATTAATAAGTTTTCTTTTTACATTTGCCAATAGATACAATAATTCATTTTAAGCTATATAGAATGGTAAAGATTACAAAAGAAGAAGCTTTGCACTATCACTCGATGGGCAAACCTGGTAAAATTGAGGTGGTCCCCACTAAGCCATACAGTACTCAAAAAGATCTTTCTTTGGCGTATTCGCCAGGAGTAGCAGAACCCTGTTTGGAAATTCAAAAAGATGTACAAAAAGCATATGACTACACGGATAAAGGTAACCTTGTAGCTGTCATTTCAAATGGAACAGCTGTTCTTGGATTGGGTGACATAGGAGCAATAAGCGGAAAGCCTGTAATGGAAGGAAAGGGGTTACTCTTTAAGATTTATGGAGGCATTGACGTTTTTGATATAGAAGTTGACGAAAAAGATCCCAAAAAATTTATTGAAGCTGTAAAAAGAATAGCTCCCACCTTTGGTGGAATAAACCTAGAAGATATAAAAGCCCCGGAATGCTTTGAGATTGAAGAAACCTTAAAGAAAGAATTGGATATTCCTGTAATGCATGATGACCAACATGGTACAGCCATTATCTCAGCAGCTGGACTAATTAATGCATTGGAAGTTGCAGAAAAGAAAATTGAAGATGTGAGAATTGTAGTAAGTGGTGCCGGCGCTGCAGCTATATCATGCACAAAACTCTACATCTCATTAGGGGCACGCAAAGAAAATATTCTCATGCTTGATAGCAAAGGAGTATTATCTAAAGATCGTACAGACATAACAGGAAACAAAAAGTTATTTGTGACTGACCGCACAGATGCACACACCTTAGAGGAAGCTATCAAAAACGCGGATGTCTTTGTAGGATTATCAAAAGGAGGATTGTTAACACAAAATATGGTCCGGGATATGGCCAAAAACCCAATTGTTTTCGCATTGGCCAACCCTATTCCTGAAATCACTTATGAAGATGCTATTGCAGCACGTCCGGATGTATTGATGAGCACGGGACGTTCTGATTATCCCAACCAAATAAATAATGTAATTGGGTTCCCATATATATTCCGTGGAGCGTTGGATGTGCGAGCTTCTGCAATCAATGAAGAAATGAAACTTGCAGCAGTTCTAGCGATTGCTGATTTGGCAAAACAACCGATTCCAGATGTAGTCAATAAAGTTTATAATGTAAGTGACCTAAAATTTGGCCCTAAATATTTCATTCCAAAACCTGTTGACCCACGCTTAATAACGGAAGTTTCAACAGCAGTAGCAAAAGCTGCTATTAAAAGCGGTGTAGCTCGCAAGCCTATTACAGACTGGGATGCTTATAAGAAGCATTTGCGTGAATTAATGGGATATGAATCCAAATTGACAAGTCAGCTCCATGAAACAGCTAGAAGAGACCCTCAACGTGTTGTTTTTGCCGAAGGTAACCACCCCAATATGCTGAAAGCAGCTGTAGAGGCAAAAAGTGAAGGACTTTGCTTCCCGATCCTGCTGGGCAACGACGATACAATTAGGGACTTGGCAAAAGAGTTGCAATTAAATTTAAGTGGCATTGAAATAGTAAACTTAAGAGATCCCAACCAAACGGAACGTCGCCAACGCTATGCCCGATTGCTCACAGAAAAACGTGCAAGAGAGGGTGCTAATCTTGATGAAGCAATGGATAAGATGTTCGAGCGAAACTATTTCGGCATGATGATGGTTGAAACAGGAGATGCAGATGCTTTCATCACAGGTGTATATACTAAATACTCAAATACCATTAAAGTAGCTAAAGAAGTAATTGGAATTCGATCGGAATATAATCATTTTGGAACAATGCATATAATGAACTCCAAAAAGGGTACATTCTTCTTAGCAGACACATTGATCAATAGACACCCGGATACAGATACATTAATAGATATAGCAAAACTAACTAATCACACTGTTAGATTCTTCAACCATGAGCCCAAGATTGCAATGCTCTCTTATTCAAACTTCGGTTCAGACCAAACAGGAAGTCCTGCAAAAGTCCACGCTGCCGTAGATCATCTACAGAAAAATTTCCCTGAATTGGCTATTGATGGAGAAATGCAAGTAAAATTTGCACTAGATAAAAACCTACGTGATATTAAATATCCATTTACAAGACTAAAAGGCAAAGACGTGAATACATTGGTATTCCCCAATCTAAGTTCAGCCAACTCTGGATATCAATTATTACAAGCTCTCTGCCCCGATGCAGAACTAATAGGTCCTATTCAAATGGGATTAAACAAACCTATTCACTTTACTGACTTTGAAAGCTCTGTTCGAGACATTGTCAATATTACAGCTGTTGCTGTAATTGATGCAATAGTAGATAAAAAGAAAAAACAAGCTTCAGGAAAAAAATAAAAATAGCAAACACAAAAAAGCTCCACAGAAAAAATTCTGTGGAGCTTTTTATTGTCTAAACACTTATATTTTAGATCTTTGACCGCTATTGAAAGTCATAAAAAACGGATACCATAGAAACTTCGGTATCCGTCTTTTATTAATATGTTTTTTATTTCTCAGGGGTATTCTTTAATGTAGAAACCAAAAAATCCCAGAAACGAGGTACTGAAGCAACAAGAGCTCCTTCATTTGGTGTATGCGGTGAACGCAATGTCGGGCCAAATGAAATCATATCCAATCCGGGAACGACAGCTCCAATTACACCACATTCCAAACCGGCATGAATAACCGAGATCTTTGGTTCTGTGCCAAATTGTTCTTCATATGATTTTGTCATAGCGTTTAATATTGGAGACTCTACATTTGGCTTCCATCCTGAATAACTACCAGTAAAGGAAACTTTCATTCCGGCTAAACTGAAACATGCTCCAATTGACTTATTCAGAAAATCCTTCATTGTGTCATCAGAACTCCTTACAAGGAATTTTACATCAACTTCACCATTAGCAACTTTAACAATAGCTAAATTTGAAGATGTTTCTACAGTTGAAGGAATTGTCGGGATATAACGAAGCACACCATCTTGTACTGCATATATAGCATTCACAATACTGTCATGAATTTCAGTTGGAACCAATACAGTAGGAGCATCAACCTCTTCAGCAACAAATTTGATATTATTTTTTTCAGTTACTTCATATTCTGCATTATATAAAGCTTCACTGTCTTTTACTAAAGTTTTTAAAGACTCAATATCAGAAACGGGTACCAACACTACTGCATCAGCATCTCTAGGAATAGCATTACGCATGTTACCACCTTCCCATGAAGCCAAACGTGCGTGATAATGAGAAATAGCCTCAAACAAGAAGCGTACCATCAACTTATTGGCATTGGCATATCCTTCACAAATTTCCATACCAGAATGTCCGCCATGTAAGCCACTCAATGTCACCTTCAAAGCCTTTAATCCATCAGGAGTTGCGTCTTCCTTATAATTAAGAGAAACATTTACATCTGTTCCACCGGCGCAACCAATAAAGAGTTCACCTTCCGATTCGGAATCCAAATTCAAAAGAATATCACCTTCAAGCATACCTTCTTTAATGCCAAAAGCTCCATACATGCCTGTTTCCTCATCGCGAGTAATTAATGCAACCAACGGACCATGCATAATTTTGTCATTCTCCAATACAGCCATTATTGCAGCGACCCCTAGTCCATCATCTGCGCCTAATGTCGTACCACGAGCTGTTACCCAATCACCATCGACATAAGCATCAATAGGATCTTTTTCGAAGTCATGTTTAATACCGGCTTCTTTTTGAGGTACCATATCCATATGGGCCTGGAGTATTATTGTTTTTTTATTCTCGTAACCTGATGTAGCAGATTTCTTAATCACTACATTACCGGCTGCATCAACATAAGATTCTAAACCGAGTTTCTTACCGAACTCAACGAGAAAATTAGTAATTTTCTCCATATGTCCTGACGGACGAGGAACCTGAGTAAGCAAATGGAAGTTACTCCAGATTGCTTTTGGTTCTAATGATTCAATTGTTCCCATATAAATTATTTTTTATTAGTAAACGGTAAAATCGCTAATCCATATACGCCTAATATCACAACTAAAAGTGTCTGAATACTATGAACCAATAAGGCAAAAATACCTGCATTCATAACATCAACACCATATATGCACATCATAGTAATGATTGCAAAATGCCACGGGCCTGCACCATTTGGAGTAGGCACCACCACAGCTATGCTACCAGCCGCAAACATTACCATACCTGCCAAAAAGCTCAAATTAGAAGTAAATCCAAACGAAAAAAAGGCTAGATAAAATTGCAAGAAATAACACAGCCATATCAGAAGGGTATATAATATAAATAAAGGCATATTTCGTACATGTTTCAATGTACGTACACCTTCCCAGACATTCAATGCAAGTCCTTTCACTTTTTGGAAGAAAGTGAGTGAACGTAATAAATAATACAACAGAATGCCAATGCCAACAATACACATGATAACAATCCAAAATGTCATAGATGAAAACATATCACCGATTGCATCGATGTTTGTACCTGTACGAAGGAAAAAACGACGAAACACCCCTAACTGTAAAACAATAGTTATACCGGTAATAAATACTACCATAAATGTATCAACCATTCTTTCTGCCACTACCGTACCTAACGATTTCGCAAAGGGAATACCATCATATTTTGTCAGTATTCCACAACGAGATACTTCCCCCACACGCGGCAAAACCAAGTTTGCAGCATAAGAAATAAATATCGCATTAATGCAATTATTCGTTTTCGGTACATATCCCATCGGTTCAAGTGTTTGCTTCCACCTAACACCACGGAACACATGGCTTAAAATCCCAAAAATTAGAGTTAAGAACATCCACCACCAACTCATCTGATGTAAAAAGACATCAGCAGCCCGCGAGAAATCGAAATCTCTATAGACCCAAAACAGGATGAAAGTACCTAATATTATAGGAAAAACTACTTTCAGCGTTTTTTTTATTATCTTATTCATTAAATATTAATATCTTTGCTCATTGCAAAGATATATGTTATCTTTAAAAAACGCGTAATAAATGCATTAATTTTATAGAATGAAAACTGTAAAGCCAAAAAAATTTCTTGGACAACACTTCTTAAAGGATCTACTCATCGCCAATCGCATTGCTGATACGGTAGATACTATGCCAAATATCCCAATTCTTGAAGTCGGTCCAGGAATGGGTGTCCTAACCCAATTCTTACTAAAAAAAGGCAGAGCACTAAAAGTTGTTGAATTAGATGATGAATCCGTACAATACTTAAGAAGCAATTATCCGAATCTCGAAGATAACATCATTGAAGACGATTTCCTAAAAATGCACCTTGAAAACACCTTTGAAGGTGAACCATTCGTGTTAACCGGAAATTATCCATATAATATATCAAGCCAAATCTTCTTTAAAATGCTTGAAAACAAAGAGCTTATTCCTTGCTGCACCGGAATGATACAACGAGAAGTGGCACAACGCATAGCATCTGAGCCCGGTCATAAAGCCTATGGAATATTAAGCGTATTGATTCAAGCTTGGTATGATGTAGAATATTTATTTACTGTGGACGAAAATGTTTTTTCACCGCCACCAAAAGTAAAAAGTGCAGTGATCAGAATGACTCGTAACCAAAAGAATTCGCTAGGATGTAATGAAAAACTTTTTAAGCAAGTAATAAAAACCACATTCAATCAAAGAAGAAAAACATTGCGCAATTCGATAAAACCTATCTTAGGCAATGATTGTAAATTGACTGAGAATGAGTTTTTCAACAAACGTCCCGAGCAGCTTTCAGTTGAACAGTTCATTGATTTGACCAATGAGGTCGACAATGTTATGAAAGAAAGGGGAAACATTCCGGAATAAAACCAATATAGCCATAACTCATTTTTCTATTTTAACAAGCAAATGCACAAAAAAATGCAGCTTTGAATTAAAAAAAATGATAAAATGCTAGAATGTAATAAAAAAAATACTTTAATTTGTACAAAATTGATTGTTAGGGGCAACCTAATAAAATAAAACGTTTATACATGATGGACACTCAGGACACTAATATTTCTCAAAATGAGGAAAAATTAGAAGAAAACAAATCAGTACCTACAGCAGAGACACTTAACAGTGATAGTGAGGTTACTAGTACGACAACAGACACCCAAGCGGAAGTACCTGTTGCCGAAGAGGTTGCTACACCTAATATTCCAGATGCTGCTGAGACTGAGAATCAAACGGAGGATGCTATAAATCTAGCTCCACAAAACAAGGAAGAAGTTTTAAACAGGATGAAAGAAATAGCTGAAAACACAGAACATCTAGACAAACAAGAAGTGGATGCTCTGAAACAAGCTTTCTACAAATTTCACCACAATGAACAAGAAGAGGCTAAATTGAAGTTCATTGAAAATGGTGGGAAAGAAGAAGATTTTCATCCAGAACAGGATCCTCTTGAACCCGAATTCAAGGATGCAATGGCAAAAATTAAAGTACAACGGAATGTCATAGTTGCAGAAATTGAAAAAGAGAAAGAAGAGAATCTTGCTAAGAAACTTTCCATCATTGATAAAATAAAGGTTTTCGTTGAAAATCCAGAAGAGGTAAATAAACAATATAGCGAGTTCAAGAGACTGCAACAAGATTGGAATAACATAAGACTTGTTCCTGAAGGTAAAGCAAACGAACTTTGGAGAAACTATCAATTAAATGTGGAGAAGTTCTACGATATTCTCAAAATAAACAATGAATTCCGTGATTATGACTTCAAAAAGAATTTAGAAATAAAGACTAAGCTTTGTGAAGCCGCTGAAAAACTTCAAGATGTAGCTGATGTTATTTCAGCTTTCCATCAATTACAGAAATTTCATCAAGAATTTCGCGATACCGGGCCAGTTACCAAAGAACTGCGTGAAGATATATGGACTAGATTTAAAGCAGCTTCTACTCTAATAAACAAACGTCATCAAGAATACTTTGAAAAATTAAAGGAACAAGAACAAAATAATCTGGATGCGAAAACGGTTATTTGCGAAATTGTTGAAGCCAGCGAATATGATACGTTGAAAACATTTGCCGATTGGGATGCTAAGACAAAAGAAATAATCAAGCTACAAGCTAAGTGGAAAACAATTGGATATGCTCCAATTAAGATGAACACTAAAATATTCGAACGTTTCAGAGGCGATTGTGACGATTTCTTTAAAAAGAAAAGTGAATATTTCAAGGCTGTAAAAGGTACAATGAATACCAACCTCGCTAAAAAGAGAGCTTTATGCGAACAAGCTGAAGCATTAAAAGATAGTGATGATTGGAAAGAGACAGCTGACAAACTATCAGCCATCCAAAAAGAATGGAAAACAATTGGCCCTGTTCAAAAGAAATATTCTGATGCTGTATGGAAACGATTCATCACTGCCTGTGACTATTTCTTTGAGCAAAAAAAGAAAAATGCATCACCTCAATATTCTGATGAACTTGTCAATTTAGAAAAGAAGAAAACAATTATAGATCAAGTAAATGCTCTTTTTGAAGAAACTGGAGATGAAGCTGTAAAGAAAATAAAAGACTTGATTAAAGAATTCAATACAACGGGACATGTACCGTTCAAAGAAAAAGATAGGCTTTACAAAGAGTTCCATGAAGCTGTTGACAAACAATTTGATCGATTAAAAGTTTCGGAAGCAGCACGTAGCTTGAACAACTTCAAATCAACAGTAAGCAACGGGATGAGAAGCGGTAATCAGTTTAATAGAGAGCGAGAAAAGCTTATGCATCAGTATGAGGCATTGAAGAGTGATATAAAAACTTATGAAAACAATTTAGGCTTTCTCACATCTTCTTCCCAAAAGGGTAATAGTCTCGTAACGGAACTCAATAGAAAAGTAGAAAAATTAAAAGTTGATTTGCAGTTGGTTCTGAATAAAATCAAATTGATTGATCATCCCAATAGTGTTGAAAAAGAGGAAGTGAATAGTGAAGAAGAGGAAATTCAACAAACCAATGAAACTGTAGATGCAGAAGTAACTGAAAACAAAGAATAAATACCACTTGTAAAATCTACATAATAAGATAAAAAAATGCACTTTAGGTGCATTTTTTTATCTCCATTAATTCTACAATATAGCATTCGATTATGGAATCATTGTCAGCAATCATAATGCTGCGAAGAACTATATCGGTGAAAAGAATTATTGCTTGAATACTTACCAGTTATTCTTCAACATTATTAAAGGTCCAATTTTATTCCTTTTCCAAATGCGAGGCTAAATACAAACCGGCAATAAGATCAAGCAGCACTCTTCACCCAATCTCCATTCGAACTTTCGTATGGATTTGCTATACGCCCTCACAAAAAATCAGCCCATCAGATTCAAGTAAATCTGATGGGCTGATTTGATTACTGAAATAATAAATTACTTCAGATTATCTTTAAAGAAATTCGTTAATCTTGTGAACAAATACAATCTCGTATTTCCACCATAGATGCTATGGTTACGGTTATTAAATACTTGTTGATCATATTGTTTGCCCAACTGTACCAATTCTTCACCATATTCCGCTGTATTCTGAAAATGCACATTATCATCAGCTAGACCATGCATGATAAGCAATTTGGCATTAAGATTCTCTGCACGAGTAAATGTTGATGAAGTTTTGTATCCATCACCATTTTCTTTGGGAGTACGCATAAAACGTTCACCATAGACACTATCATAATATTTCCAATCAGTGACAGGAGCAACAGCTACACCGGCTTTAAAGATACTACCCGCTTCCGTCAAACTCATCAACGTGCAATATCCGCCATAGCTCCATCCCCATATTCCAATATTATCTTTATCAACATAAGGTAAACTACCCATGTAACGCGCCACTTCATTTTGATCCTGCGCTTCCTTCACACCCAAATTCATATATGTACAATCTGAAAAAGCTTCACCTCTTCCACCGGTACCTCTACCATCAACACAAACAACAATAAATCCCTGCTGTGCAAGATATTCCTCAAAACAGCCGCCACCACCGTTTATACCAATGCTCCAACGATCCACCACTTCCTGTGATTTCGGGCCACTGTACTGATATAAAATTACAGGATACTTTTTGCTTGTATCAAAGTTATATGGCTTTACTATCCAACCATTCAGCGTTTCTCCATTGGAATTAACCGTAATAAATTCTTTTACAGGCATCTCTTTTGCTGTCACCAATTTCTTTAAATTAGCATTGTCAAGTAAGGTCAAAGATTTCTTACCGAGGACCTTTAACGTAGTCACAGGCACTTCATTCAATGACGAATGTACATTTATGAATGACTTGAAGTTTTCTGAGAATATAGCACTATTAGTACCTGCCTCAGGGGTTAGATTTGTTTTCTTTCCTTTTGCATCAATTTCATAAATAGCGGTACGGCGAGGATCTCCTTCATTACTTTGATAATAAAAAGCATTAGTAACAGGATTCCATCCATAAAAATTCTTTACTTCATATTTCCCGGTTGTAACCTGTTTCACAAGATTACCTCCCAACGTATACCAATACAGATGACAATACCCATCACGTTCACTCAGCAAACTGAAGTTATTATCATAGAATTTAATATTATCATATACATTGTCATCTATATAATATTTGGCATTCTCTCTCAGCACCAATCGCGCAATTCCGGAACGTGGGTTTGTCATGTACAAATCCAATATGTTTTGCGTACGGTTCAATACTACTACAGCCAATTTAGTTGGATCATTGGTAAAATGAATACGCGGAACATAATCCTCTTTTTGCAAAGGGACCTTCAAATTACGTGTAACATGTGATTTTATATCATACGAATAAATGGAGACAATGGAATTTGTTTCACCTGCTTTCGGATATTTGTATGTATACACTCCAGGATATGATGCATATTCTTTTTTCTCAGGAGACTGTCCCTTGTACAGAGGAAAAGAAAAAGAGGGAACATGTGTTTCATCAAAACGCGTCCAGCATATCATTTCATTGTCCGGGCTGAATGTCAGTGCACAATTATATTCGAATTCTTCCTCATTCACCCAATCAGGCTTGCCATTCATCACTTTATTTACTTCTCCATCAGTCGTTACTTGTGACTCACTATTATCATAGAGGAGTTTTACTAAAAATATATTGTTGTTACGTACAAAAGCTATCATATTTCCATCCGGTGAAAATATAGGTGTCTCTTGAGGTCCACCGTCAGAAAGCTTTTCCAACTTTGTACTGATCGTAGTTGCAATATAATAATCTGCTGTAAACGAACGACGATATATCTTTTTTGTATTCACCCTAATAAGCATCTTACTATCATCAGGCGAAAGACTATATCCGTCAAAAGATTTAAAGGAACAATTGCGCGCTTTATCTACATCAAATAAAACACCAACTTCCTTTCCTGTTTCAAAAGAATACTCCACTATACGTTTCTGATCATCACTCATCATCGTGTAATACCTTGGATCAGCCATAGGTACTACCCCTTGTAAACTTTCACCGCTAAAACGTCCACTCACAACATCCTTTAATGTGATCTTGTTCTCATCTTGAGAGTACAAGTTCACGAACGTCGCCAGACAAAGAATTATAACAAATAAGTTTTTTTTCATTTTCTATCTATTATGTACATATATATCTGCAAATATACAAAAACAATAAAACCTTTAAAAATTCAGATAACACATTATACCAATTGGCACTATTTTATTCTTTGTTAAACATCCTCTTACTTCATACCCTTTTTACTCACAAAGTCCTTATATTCCGTAGGAGTCATATTAAACCGTTGTTTGAAACACTTACTAAAATAGCGTGGGTCATTGATTCCAACCATGTATGATATCTGTGTCATATTGTATTCGCCTGTTTCAATCAATTGGGCAGCCCGCTTGACACGCATCTCTTTTATAAATTCGATCGGAGCCAATCCTATCAACGTTTTCAGTTTCTTAAAAAAGACAGAACGGCTGACAGCCATCTCATGAACCAGATCATCTACAACCAAATCACCATTATCAATATTCTTATTCATCAATTCTATTAACTTGTCTAAGAATCTTCGATCTGAGGTTGACATGGCAGGACCTGCATCCGCCTCTCCATCATCCTCGGAAAGATCCAATAGATGCTCTTTATAATAATCTCGCAACTTACTACGTCGCTCTAATATATTATCAACACGAGCTTTCAAATAAATAGCACTAAACGGTTTCGTTATATAGTCATCCGCTCCGATTTCCAGCCCTTGCAACTTACTATCAATGGTTGATTTTGCCGTGAGCAATATCAAAGGTATATGACTTGTGCGTATATCCTTTCTTACCATTTTTGTCATTTCTATTCCATCGCAGATCGGCATCATCACATCACAAATAATAAAATCCGGAATTTCTTTTATCGCCTGATCAAAGCCTTCTTTCCCATTTGGAGCCTCCAATACATTATAATTATTTTCAAATATATTCCGTAAGAAATATCTTAATTCCATATTATCTTCAACGATCAAAATAGAAAGTTTGGTATCATCCGCTAAATCTTGGATACTTTCTTGAGCTTTCGATTTATAGCTATTCCGCATTTCTTGAGCCGAAGCTTCTTCTTGCAACAGTTCAGAAGCAAAAACATCCTCAAAGATAAACTCCACAGTTGAGTCGTAATGTTCTTTCCCTTTCTTAAAATAGACAGTAAAACAGCTACCTGCACCCTCCTTACTGTCAACCGTGATCGTAGCATGATGCATATCGACCAATTGTTTTACCAAAGAAAGCCCTATTCCTGAAGAAGGTAAATTGAAAATGTTTTTTTCCACTAAAGACTCAAATCTTTTAAATAGCCTATCACGCTTATTTTCCGGAATTCCTATACCTTGATCTCTTACACCGATTGCAATTGCATTTTCCTCATCATGCAAAAAGACTCTTATGCCTCTGTCTTGAGGAGTATACTTAAAAGCATTAGACAACAGATTAAATATTATTTTCTCAACTTTATCAATATCTATCCAAAGTCGCTGATCATCTACTTTATTCTCAAAGGTATACACAATATTATGCTCTTCGGCAAGTATATCAAAATTTTCCTTGATATGCTCAACAAAAGGAGCAATAGCCACTTCACTAACACGCATATGCATTTTATTATTTTGAATCTTTCGTAAATCCAAAATTTGATTTACCAAACGAAGCATACGGTCAACATTCTTTTTCACAAGAGATAATTGTTCATGAACATGGTCGCTAAGACTATTTTCACTAAGAATCAATTCAATCGGTCCTGAAATCAATGTCAACGGAGTGCGCAATTCATGGGATATATCAGTAAAAAAGCGCAATTTTATATCAGCAATACGTTGTTCCACTGACACTTCATTCTTCAACCGGTAAAGGGTAAACAATACATAAGATACAACTAAAATAACCACAAGAATTATCGCAAAATAAATTAGATAAGCCCATGGCGTTTCCCAAAATGAAGGTTGTACTGTGATTTCCAATCGACGGATATTATTTGTCCAAACACCATCGCTATTGGTGGATTTGACTAAAAAAGTGTAATGTCCCTTCGGCAAATTAGTATAAGTCGCCTGACGTTGTTTATCCACATAACTCCATTCTTGATCAAATCCTTCCAACTTATAAGCATATTGTATATTTGCAGGATCTTTGTAATCCAAAGCAGCATAACGTATGGTTATTGTATTTTGATTATGCTTCAATTTCAGCTCTTTCAAATAATCCAAATCAACAGGTAATGGAGACGTATGGTCTACACTTCCGGGAGTAATCTGCTTACTATTTATTTGCAACTTACTAAAAAATATATAGGGTTTGAAATTGCTCTTTTCTGTTTTTGCCGGAATGAAATAAAAGATGCCACAATTCGTACCAAATGTCATAGCTCCACTTTGCAAACGAGCTGATGCAGCTTCATTAAATTGTGCTGCAAAGGGGAATGTATGATCAGTGTAATTCTCAAATTGATGTGATTTCAGATTAAACTTACTGATGCCACACTCTGTACTAATCCAGATCGATCCATTTTTATCTTCTTGAATTGAAAGCAGCACATCTGAAGGTAATCCATCTTTTATTGTATAGCACTTAAAAGCTGCCGTATGCCCATCCGCTGAAAGGAGCTCATTCAGTCCTCCACCAAATGTCGCCAAATATGTACCATAATTTTTATTTGAATAAATCCAATGTACATCATTGTTGCCCAAAGTTGTAGGCACACCGGACTGCCTTTGATAATAAGTAAATCTTATATCTTCGGGCTTTCTGAAATTATCATTGAACATAATCATGCCAGCCGTTGTTCCTACACAAACATGATTCATATAATCAGCTGTAATATAACGCGCTTTGTAACACCTGCCTATAGGATAGCCTTTCAAGTTATTGCGATTATTAATGAAAATAACTTTACCGTTTACCTCTTGCATATAATTAATGCCTCCTCCATATGTAGCAATCCACAAACGATGAAAATGATCTTCATATACGCAATATATATTATCATGACTTAAACTGTATAGATCATTTTCATTATGACGGAAACGAGTTATCCGATATTTTAGCCCATTCTTTTGCACTTTGATAAGTCCCTCACCTTTGGTGCCAATCCAAATAGTTCCAACATGATCCTGAGTAATAAAATAAGGAGCCCCACCGATCTTAGGTCCGGAATGAGAGATAGAACCACTTTGGGTGAGATACCCTAGATTCTGCATAGATTTATTATAGACATAAACCGTTCCGTCTTTAGTACCAACCCATAAATTACCATCTCTGTCTTGATAAAGGGCACGGGTATCATTTCGCAAAGATTCACCGGCAATACCGGACGGAGCCAGCATTTGGAATTGGCTTTTAATGAATGATATTTTCTCAAGCCCTTTTGAGTGAGTGCACATCCACAAATTTCCTTGTCGATCACTCATTGCTGAATGTATCTTGTTGGAAAAACGATAATCTGATGATCCCAACTGATTATAAAATGGAACCAACTTGTTTGCTTTTCGATCATAGTAAGAAAAACCGCCTCCATAAGGATGTATCCATAAAAAACCATTTACATCTTCATGAATATGAAACTCCGGATTAGAACGCGGAGAAGATCCAAGTTCAGAAGACACTATTTCTTGTTTGATCCGTCCGGTAGAAGGATTGAAATGAGTCACACCTTTGGCTCCGCCAAGATCAAGCCAAACCTCTTTAAGCCGATCAACATATACGTGGAGCACCTCATCCGAAGGCAATCCCGCGGCAGTGATTGTGCTGTAGTGAACTGATTTACCTCTCAATAAGTTATAGAGGAAGAAACCGTCGGAATTAGTTCCTAAAAGGACCTCATTATTATTAATAAGGTTGATAGTTGTCAGATTCGCGGTTGTGCCTAATTGCGACAAGGCAAAATGTCCATTCAATTTATTATAACGCCAGATACGGCCATGATCAGAAATAAAAATTATTTCCGTTCTGTTTTCTACGCCATCATAAAATGATTGTTTCTGATTATTGGGCCCTTCCGAAAAAAACATATTGGCACGTTGCTGACCTCTATGCAAAAGCCCTAATCCATTATTAGAAAGAATCCATTCATTCCCCTTCTTATCAAGAAACACCTTGAAGATCTTGGATGATGGGAATAGCCCTGTTTTAGGCGAAAACCATTGAGATTTAAGAGCTGAATCGCTAGAAGTGACTACACGTACAGCCCCATCATTAAGAGAAAGTAACCACATACTTCCATTAGCCAGCGGAATCATTTGTGAAATGTTCAGTTCACTAGTCGGACCTCTTTGTGGTACATGAATAAAAGTTTCTGTACGGGGATCAAGACGATGAACTTTATTATCATAGGTTATAGCCCAAATAAAACCGTAAATATCCTCTGCTATATAATCAACTCTATTATTTGTTAAGCTTATCAAATCACCTTGGCGTGCTTTAAATGTTTGAAAAGTATATCCATCAAACTTATTAATGCCATCCCAAGTTGCAAACCACATAATTCCTTTTCTGTCCTGCAACATATCCATTATTGTATTCTGAGACAGGCCATTCTCTGACGAATAATGAGTAAATGTGCATTTCAATGATTGAGAATAGGAGGTTAACGCTATCAAAAAAAATTGTAAAGAGAGTAGTAATATTCTCATCCTTTATTTTGTATTTTCTGTTAATATGACTTCGAAAATACAAAAAAAGTTGAACAAAAACATACTCTTTACAATTTATTAATATTTTAACGAACAATCTTCAACAATACATTACCATTCGCAGCAGGATCCCAATTATCCTCTCCGTGCAATACAGCATGTATATCATAGTTCTTTATAAGCTCCTTATCTGATAATTGATGGCTCCAGGATATACGAGAATCCTTTTTACCCCCGGCACCTATACTTTTATATTCTGCAAAGAAACTTCCTTTTTCAGCTTCCGGTTTTTCCCATTCGTTCCATCCCAAGAACTCTATATGGGGTCCCATATTGCAACGAATATATACAGATTTTGCATAAGGACGCCAAGGGCGACCTAAACAAACATTGCTTACACCCGAATCGGCCGTAATATCACAGTCATAAAAGATATAACCATATTTGCTGCCTTTATCCGTGGCTGGAGCCGTAACAAAACCGGCCCCTTTACTATGAAGTTCACAACGATTGAAAACAGCTTCGCTCCAACCAAAAATAAAATCAACAGTTCCTTCTATATAGCAATCTTCATAATACTGACGACTCTCTTTATCATAGGTATAGAGCGTGTCCTGAAAACCTAAGAAACGGCATTTCTTAAACATCACTCTATCACCGCTTACAAATGCAGCAACAGCCTGCCCCACTCTTCCTGCTGAATTTTGGAAAGTGATATTTTCTGCATAAAAGTCTGGAGCGTAAATATAACAAGTTGCTGAACCGGAGGTTGACATGGGCTCGCCAAATATATTCTCCTTATCAGCATAATCATTACCTGTTATGCTAGTACCGTCCTCTCCTATCAGCGAAATATTAATTTTACTTTCAGGAACAACTAGTTTCTCTTTGTATTCGCCTGCACGTACCAAAATTGTAGTGCGTTTTGATTTTCGGAAATTAGGGACTGCATCTATGGCTTCTTGTACTGTAAAGAAATCACCGGTTCCATCTTTTGCAACTACATAATCATACTGATTTATCTCTTTTCCTATTGTCGGAAGTATCTTTCCGACAGCATCAATCAACATCCCTGCAACTTTACGACCTCCCTGAATATTTAAATGCGTATTATCCTCACGCCCATGTGGGCAGCAAGCTTGTGTCATAGAATCTACCCACATAAAATACTTACGAGATGGTACATCACCAAGATTTTCCAACCAATCAGAGGTCAATTTATTTGCATCAATATATGGTACATTCAACTCTCTAGCTACCTCAGCAGGGACTTCACGATAAGCTCCATGAGTATCGGTCAATACACCTTTAACAAAATTACGTCGAGCTATGGAATTAAATAAAACAGGTATACCTCCCTTATCACGAGCATCATTTACAAACCTTTCCAAGTTTGCCTTAAACGTTGTTTCCGGATCTGTATGGCGAACTGTATCCGGTTTTTCATCATTGTGCCCGAACTGAATAAAGACATAATCACCTTTCTTTATTTTAGAAAGCACCACAGACCATCGACCTTCATTGATAAAACTACGCGTGCTCCGTCCATTTTGCGCATGATTATCAACCTGAAACTTAGAACTTAAGAAGCCGGGAAGCATCTCTCCCCATCCCCTTTCAGTGTTGCCACCTTTTAAATCTTTATTGGCCATTGTAGAATCGCCAATCATGAAAATAGTAGTAACAGGTGCAGTCTGAAATGCACTCAACCCTATCACTGCCAAAAACAAAACAATAAGCTTCTTCATTGTTTATTAGCTATTTATTTAACAATCCATTTATCTTGAATGGTAAAAATATTATCAAGAGTGTATTCTTGCACTTCCTTCTTTGTCAATTGATGACTCCACGAAACGCGTTTATCCGAAACACCGCCAACACCTTCCGACTTATACTCTGCATACCTGGCCGTTTTTTCATTTTCCGGATTGCTCCAATTATACCATCCGGCCTGTACGATATGTGATCCTAAATTGCAATTGATAAAAACCGTCGCAGCATAAGGACGCCATGGTCGCCCTAAAAAACATTTAGTCACGCCCGACTCTGCCGTTAATCTACAATTCTTAAACACATAGCCATATTTCATATCTTTAGGAGTAGATGCTGCAGTTACATAGGAATCAATCTTGCTATGTATCTCACAGTTTTCAAAAACAGCTGTAGACGGACCAAAAATAAAGTCGGTAGTTCCTTCAATATAGCAATCACGGAATAAAAGCCTCTCACCTGCACGGCCTGTATAAACAGTATCTTGATTACCCAAGAAGCGGCAATTGATAAAAGCCAACCGATCGCCTTCCGTATGCAAAGCTACAGCCTGCCCTAATCGGGGTGCATTATTTTCAATCGTCAAATTCTTAAAAAGAATATCCGTTCCCTCTACTTTCACCGAATAAGTGCGGAAAGTCCCCATCTTATTTATATTGGCATGATCATCATAAGTAATAATTGTCTTCTTGGAGTCTTGTCCCACAATCGTCACATTCTCAAGCCATGACGGAATAATCAATTTTTCTTTATACGTACCGTTTTTTATGTAAATGGTCACGGTATAATCCATAAAAGCACGTATGCTTTCCACTGCATCTTGAATATTGCGAAATTGTCCGGTACCATCGCGTGCCACCACCAATGTATCGCCAGCCTTCGGATAAGCAGCATAAGTAGATGTCATACACAACAACCCGAAAAGCATCATTATTAACTTTTTCATCTTATAACTTTTAAAATACTCTTCGATAACCGCTCCATTTCAACACTTGCCATAATAAACGGCCCAACAGCTTTCGGATCGTTATTTCTTTTCTTTTCACCTATATAATAGGAGTAGGTGCCCGAACGATAAGGCGTGCCACCTAATCCGGCAACTGCACAAGCATTCGTGATTGTGACCAATCCATCACTATCGACCTTAATAAAGTTTTTAATATAACCGGAATAGGCCTTCTCAGCTACTTTCAAATATCTTTTAGGAAGATATCCTTTCCTCACTCCTTTCAACAACGAATAGATAAACATTGCAGAGCAAGACGATTCAAGATAATTTCCTTCAGCCCCCGGTCGATCCATCACTTGATACCATTCACCGGTTTTATCCTGATAGGCTTCCAATTGTGATGCAACTCTATTTAATATTTTCAACAGATCGATACGATGTGGTACATTTACCGGTATGTAATCCAATGCATCAACTAACGCCATCGCATACCATCCATAAGCACGCCCCCAGCAATGCTCACTTTGACCGGTTGTTTTGTCTGCCCATTTTTGCTCATGGCTTTCATCCCAGGCATGTCTATTTAAATGTGTTACCTTATCATACGTGTGCTCATCAACAACCAAGAATTGCTTAATCACATCGGCATAATCATTGGGAAGATTATTACGAAATGCATACTCTGCATAAAACGGTGCTTCCATATAAATGCCGTCAAGCCACATTTGATGAGGATAAATATTTTTATGCCAAAATCCTCCCTCCGCTGTTCGAGGCTGAGTATTTAATTGACTACGTAATAGGTCAAGTGCTTTCTTGTACTTTTCGTCCTTTGTACGTTCATATAAGCGAAAAAATATCTTTCCTGAATTTATACGATCAAGGCTCTGCTCCGCCACGCTATATGTTTGTATCGTTCCATCTGCATGCACAAAAGAATCACCGAAACCTTTTACATAGTTGAGAATTGTAGAATCGGGAAACTGATAATAATCATAAACATCAAGCATCGCTCCTAACTCTAATCCATGACAATAGTCCCATTTTATTTTAGATTGAAAATCAAGTTGCCAAGCTTGGGGATAACGAATCATCTCTGATTTAGTCATTCGCACCGACCACTGATCACTCTTCGAGACCTTTATTTGGGCATTCGTTGAAGTCAGAAATACTTGAAAGATTAAAGAAAAAAAAAGGATTTTACTTTTCATAAGTACAATCAATTTATTGGTTCAATGAATGCAAAGATATAACATTGGAAAGATATAAACGTGGATTATTCGATGAATTTCGTGCATTTTTTCTATCAAAATGTACTATATTTCGTGTAAGAAGTCAATAAGTACAAGTTTTTGAATAAAAAAGACGGTTCCCCGTTGCATTTAATTTGTATCTTTGGCGTCAATTGGAAATTAAAAAAAAATCATAAAATCAATTATCATGAGTACATTAAAAATAAAGAGTAGCGGCACGGTCATGACTAAGTACCGATGGACGATTGCCGCACTGCTGCTCTTTTCTACGACAGTCAATTATATGGACAGAAATGTAATTGGCTACTTAAAAGATTATTTCTGCTCTAACGACGGATTCGGATGGTCTGCCACCGATTTCTCAATTTTAACTTCTGTCTTTACAGCTTTTTATGCAGGTTTCACATTAGTTGCCGGATTCCTTATTGATAAAATCGGTACTAAAATAGGACTTGCTGCCTCATTAATAGTATGGTCAGTTGCTGGTTTTATCAATGCCTTCGTGGGCAAAAGCTTAATCGGGCAGATTGCTGCTCGTGCTATCTTTGGCTCCGGTGAAGCAGGCAACTTCCCTGCTTCTATCAAAACGGTCGCTGAATGGTTTCCAAAGAAAGAACGTGCATTAGCTACCGGTATCTTCAATTCAGGTTCCAATATCGGAGCTATGATTTGCGCATTACTTATTCCCATGATTTTAGCGGCGTGGAATCCCAACGTGGGCAACGGCCTATTTCTGGGTATTTTTCATGGATGGCAAATGGCATTTATCATCACAAGTTTAATTGGTTTTATCTGGTTAATTTTCTGGGGAAAACTCTATGGATCTCCCAAGCAAATGCTTCAAAAAGGGAAAATCAATCAAGCAGAATTGGATTATATCAACAGTGATGATGAGGCTGCAGCCCCTGTAGTCGAAGAATCTACCCCTAAAGTGAAAATACCTTGGTACAAGATGTTAACTTACAGACAAACATGGTCGTTTGTTGCCGGTAAATTCATGACCGATGGTATTTGGTGGTTCCTATTATTTTGGCTCCCTACATACATTAAGCAACAGTTTTGCGTCGGCTTAGATCCTGAATCAACCAAACATATAGTAATGTACTCTACATTTACAGTTTATGGTATTGCAATTTTAGGATCCGTTTATGGTGGGTCAATCCCAATGACGTTCATGAACAGAGGATGGCAAACTTATAAAGCACGTATGACAGCGTTGTTGCTTATCGCATTCTTTCCATTATTACTTATCGGAACCCAGTTTGCTGCAGGTTTTGGTATCATTGCCGCTGTAGCGATAATCAGTATTGGCGGTGCTGCTCATCAAGCTTTCTCTGCAAACTTATTTACCACCGTTTCTGATATGTTCCCCAAAAAAGCTGTAGGTTCAGTTACAGGTATTGGTGCAGCAGCCGGTGGTTTAGGTGGTGTTCTAGTGCAATTATTTGCAGGTGGACTAGAAGACAAATACCGTATCAAAGGTGTAATGGAAGCGGCTCATGCGGGATTAATCAAAGCAACAAATACAATACCTTTAGACCATATAAAAATTGATAATCTGAAGGAAGTTATGGTTGATCCTAATAATACAGCAATGTTTGAGCAAGCTCGCCATTTAATTTCTTCGAATGTAGCAATTGGCTATGGCATAATGTTTACCACTTGCGCTTTTGCTTATCTTGTAGCTTGGGCTATTATGAAGCTATTAGTTCCCAAATACAAACCTATCACTGATCTATATTAATTAAATATAGATTCTGCTAGAATAGAATTTCACGATAGAGCTTAGCTATCACAAAATATGAAAGAGGGTGTGTCAAAATAAAACATTGATACACCCTCTTTTGTAAAGGGACTTATTTGTTAAATACTTAAGTATCCCACGAAAGCTCCATAAATCAGTTTGAAAAGCTATATAGAATGGGGGTGCGTTGCTATATAGGTTTAACATATGTTTCAAGCATTGATTAACAGTCAATCCATTATAGGAACGCACCCCAATCCTATATACCGACGCACCCTCCTTCTATATTTCCTGATATCGCTTAAGAGAATGGCTATACCGGCTGTTGTGAGTTATCCACCTCGTTACTGAGAGTTTGGGAATCCGCAGTAACGGGGTGGACAACTCGCCGTTATGGCTTGGTGAACTCGTTATTGGCGGGTGGACAACTCGTAATAACGAGTTTCCGAAAAGATGATTTACACACACAATATTCTGAAACATTAGAAAACAGTTTTCTTCATTCATCCTTCACTTTCCCTTTATTCATCGTGGTTTCCGAATGAACGAATGAAGGCTCCGTTTCGTTTTCTCCCTTCATTTCACATTCTCAAAAGATTGAGATCTTGACAAAATCAAAGGGTGTTTTGATTATCTCAACTTATTCAATTACTCAAATGAACTGTATGTTTTGAAGAACCGAACTGTTTGAGTTTACCAAAACATACAGTTCATTCCGGCGATAGCCCGTCGGTAATCGGAAATGAGGAATAGTGAATGTGTTAATTTTTGTCCATCCTTCACTCGTTCATGCGTAAACGAATGAAACTGTGTGAGTTTGAAGGGTGAAGGGTAATTTGCAAATATAGTTAGTATAGCATAATATTACAATCAATTCCTCGCATCACTGCGAGAAATTGATGGATGCCTGACAATTTAAAGAATCAAAATCGACTATTAATCCAAATCGTCAAACTTGATATTCTAATTGCTACAATCAATGCCATGCTATCACAACGAAGCAATCAATTGGGACGAATTTATATCTGGCCGATACAAATGTGAACGCCCATAGATACATTTTTAAATTAACTAGTAAATGAACCTAGTAAGCATCAATCTCTCGCATCACTGCGAAAAATTGATATTGTATAAATATGTTCTACTTACACCTAAGTAGACGGTCGATTAAATTAGTAAGTTGATCAAAATTTAATAATCACATGTCTAAAGCAAATATCATCACTTTACACTTCTTCCAAATCATAGAGATCTTATTCCAGTAATATATCAATCAGGTCTATGAATCCATAAATGCTTTTAAACGAGCAACAAAATTCATGGTGTCTAAAGGCGTTGCATGTCGCAAATCGTACATGCGAAGCTGGCTCAATACCGTCAGTTCCATCTTTCTACTACTCATCGGCTTATCTTCATCAACCACAGGGATACCATCAGGTGTTGGATTCACGCCTGTAAATTGCACCCAATCATCCGCAACCAGCAATACTTGCCCACCATGTTCTTCAATATGCTCCAATACCACCCCTATTTTATCAGCAGGAAATCCGGCAGCAAGAACCTCTAATCCATTTTTCCTTACTTTACGCTTCACACGGTAATGCATTACCCGAAATAATGCATAAGCCCCTGCATCATAGGCATGAAAAAATATGCCTTTCTTTACTAAATAGAGCACATGGTTTCTTGATTCCCGTTGTTCAGCAATCACGTCTCCTTCGCTCCTGTGTCTATTTTTCAAATTCCGTATCATTCTTCAATTCTTTTAGTTATTAATAGGGATAACACATTCTTCTTTTAAAAAATCAGTTCTCCGCATCACTGCGAAGGACTGACGAGAATCAAGTAATTATCTGTGTAAACAATTACTATTGTAAACTATAAGTATTTATGAGTATCAAATAGTTTCAAAATATCATTGAATCAGCCATCAGACCAATTTTTATTTTATTCTTGTTTCAATTTCTTGTTTCAATCCTCCGTTTTATTTAAAATCAATACCCCGCATCACTGCGGAGGATTGATGAAATTTCATTGCATGGGTGCACCCCGCAATGCTCTCTATAAGCGATTGTTTATATAAATCAACGGTCTTTAGATGATTGTTAAAGCCTGTTTCCAAGCGGACTTGCATCCGCTCGGGAACAAGGCATAACAAAATAGAAATCAAACGTATGAGATCAACTCTCATTTCTTTATGTCTTTTTATCAACATCATCATTCTCACCAATTTGTGTTGTTCCATCCGGCTGCGGTGAACCAATCACACGAGCGGTAAGCTGTGTAATCGGTGGTCATGCCGCTTTGTGGGATATACGTGTTCAACCCGCTAAAAGCATTTATCTCCACATACTGATTGCCACCGGGTGTTACCGAAAGGATGGTTGAAGTGGATGCCTCATAAACCACCGCTCTATTCAGTTCCGCCTCAAAAGCCGAACGTTCGCTCTCTGTGGTGAATGCTTTCACAAAATCGCCCAAATCGTAAAACAAATGAGGACTATATCCTTCCAAGTGCTGAACGGAAGTAGCATCAAACGAGTTTAATGCCGTTGCATGGGGCTTTATCAAAGCGGCTGTTTCAACAGCCAAACTATCCAATTCGCTGCACTTCACACAACCCACGGTTGCCGATGGATAGGATGAAGTGGTGATCGGAAGGCTTTTGTAATACGTATAATAAGCCGTTGCAGCTGCAATGTAATCCTTCTCTGTTTCACCGAAGAGTGATGCTAAAATGCTTTGATAAGGAAATCCATCGCCCATCACCTCTGTTGGCGAAGCGATGATATAGTCTGCATTTTTGCGAAGAGCATAATCGGTTTCCACCCCTCCCATAAAGCAAGCATCAAACAAAATGGTATCAAAATGGGGCGCACTGTTCAATGCAGTCACCAAATCCGATATATTCATTTTACTTCCATAGTTATCATCCGTTCCAAAGTAACGAGTCAACGCGTTGGTGGAGTTTTCACTCGGGAACCATCCATCACCATGTGACCAAAGGATCAAGCTATATTTATCCGATACAGCATAATTCACCATATCCGATAATACCGATTCCATCACGGTGGACGACACAGAGTTTTGCCTTGTATAGCATTTCACCGTTTCTTTAACCACCTCACCATTGGCCTTTTTTGTGATTCGCAGAAGTTCGGGTGTTTCATTCTTTTGATCCTTATAGACAAGCAAATCATCATCGGTGCTGCAATGTTTCATACCTGACACCATGCTATCTATATTATTGTCCACATAGTCGGACAAGTTGTTTTCAGCAGCCATATACACCAATATTGTTTTTCGGTAATGCACAACTTCCACGTCACTCTCGCTGCTGCACGATGTGATGCTCATTACTAAGGAGATACATAGCAACAACCGCATGAAATATTTCATTCCCATCAATTTGATCTTTCTATTCATCGTTTATATGTTCACCCAAATCACATCCTTCTACTTTAATATCAACTTATTTTGCCAAGGATGTTTCCGGAAATCCCAACGATACAATTTCTTTTTGTACATTTTTTATCATCTTCTTATTTATAGCAAAGGCTTCAACATTTGCTGAAAAAAGATAAGCTGATTGCTCATAAACTTTCCAGAATATTCCTTCTAAAAAGAGATTGATTACTCCTCCATTATTTGACTCTATTTCTAATATTTCTTTTATTTTCATCGCATTTTCGCCCGCCTTACGGCGAGATTGGAACTCCGGGCTTTAAATGCCCGGAGTTAAATAATCAAATACGCGCCACAAGGGCGCTCATTTATCTTGAACACACCTTACGCTCATGCCGTAAGCGCGAGAATGATTGACACTCACGGCCACGCTCGTGGTATACAGGTCGGTACCAGAGCCTGACTGAGAGCTGTTAGCAGACGACCAATAATAGCCAACCGATCCAACATTGCCGAGAGTACCGGGACCGTAGTCCAACAAACCGGAAAGCGGCCAAAAAGAACCGGACGAGGTATAAGTCCAACCATAAGTACCGGAAATATTTGTCATCGTACTAGTTGAAAAAGAGGTAGAGGTATAAGCTGCAGAAGGAGCAACCTTCCAACCAGCTGGACAAGGATCATAAACCGTTTTGAGAGTACCCCATAATCCATTATTTTGATTAGCCACTGTTGCAGCATACCAATCATAGGTT
>WSSedB1CaDRAFT_10000002_pt1 | contig 132673 bp, 127 predicted proteins | sample WetSurSB1Cattail_FD_9460 | JGI IMG/M metagenome (IMG submission 9460)
CCCATGAGTGAAAGTCTTTTGTTCTTTGAGCAATCGTAGTGGAAATACATATCAGATTGCATACAACAAGCAGCAAGAGTCGTCTTTTAAATTTCATCCTTTTTATTATTATAACTGATTAATCAGATAAATTATTGCAATAACAAAAATAATCAATATTACTATTTTTCAGCACCATTCTCTTCATTAGTTTAAACGTTTAATGATGACCATGAAGTTGATCCGAAACTAAATGCTCCCCCATAAATCCAAACGAGTACGGGTAAACGATCATTAGCCGATTTTGCTGGAGTCCATACGTTTAGATACAAACAGTCTTCACTCTTTCCTGAAGGAGTATTTCCACCTTGCATTGGAGCAGGAGCGAATTTTACAACATTTCTCACTCCGTCCCATTTAGCAGCAGGCTGGGGTGCACGCCAACGAAGTTCACCTACTGGCGGTGCAGCAAATGGAATACCTTTGTATACGGTCAAGCCGTCTTCATAAAATCCTTGTAACAATCCCTCATCAACTTTTACAGATGCAGGTTGCTGCGCAAAGCTGATTTCGGAACAAAATACAACGAATATCGCTACTAAGGAAGCTGATAAAGTTGATCTTTTCATGTTAATCATTTTCATTATTTTTTAAGTATTGCACAAAAGCACATAAGCAATTACACTTAACGCGTATTTTAAGTACTTCTCGAATTTTGTTTTTCATCTTTTCGTAAACGCTTGTAAAAATATATTATTTTAGACCTATTACAATGGAAATACGATACAGAATCATCCATTCATCTTACATGTCCCAATTAAATGTTACATTTACATCTTATTAGCGTACATTTACATCAAATAAATAGTGATCGGTGCACAGAAATAATGCCCTATAAACAATCTTTTATGCTTGAGAAAGCACCTCCGATGTTACCAACCATTATTGCTGACCTAAAAATATTTATAAACATGTAATACCAAAGACTTAATATGTAACATTTCATTTTCAATATCTTTCTAAAACTCTTTACATTTGCATCTGATAGAAAACAATTAATAAAATTAATAGATTATGAAAAAGATATCATTAATCCTAATATTGATATGGATGCATATAGGTCTCTTATCAGCTCAAACATGGACTGCCGACAATGGAAACGGTACTTATACAAATCCTCTTTTCTTTGAGGAATTCTCCGATCCATGTATGATACGAGTCGGGAACGATTTCTATTTGACAGGAACCACGATGCATACAATGCCGGGATTACCTATCTTGCATTCGCGTGATTTAGTCAATTGGAAATTGATCAGCTATGCTTTTGATCGCCTTAATCTAGGTCCCGACTTCTCTATGACGGATGGAAAAGACATGTATGGTAAAGGAATATGGGCTCCATCTTTTGTCTACAATAATAAGACAAAGACATTCTACATTTTTGCAAACGTAAACGGACATAAAACTCAAGCTTTTGAAGCAACTAATCCTTATGGTCCTTGGAAGCATTGGGAAATGAAAAGTGGATTCCATGACTTATCTGTTTTCTTTGATACGGATGGAAAGAAATATGTTTGCTGGGGAGCGGGCAATAACTACCTGGCTCAATTAAATGAAGAGCTAACGGATACAATCCCCGGCACTAAAAGATTAATTGCCAAATCCGGTGCAGAAGGTTCACACCTATATAAAATCAACGGTGAATATATAATAATATGGGCAGTACCTGGAAATAACACTCCACAACTGGCTGCGAAATCAGATAACATCTATGGTCCTTATGACAAGATTGTAAAGATCTGTGACCATAATAATCTTGGAGTACATGGTGGTTATGGGTTAAAGAGTTCGCCATGGCATGGAGGCCAAAGCTTTGAATACTCTAGTCCCAATATGGATTATGGCGTCACCATGCATCAAGGAGGCATTGTAGATACTCCTTCTGGCGAATGGTGGGGATATTCAATGCAAGATCACAACTCTATTGGTCGCGTTACTTGTCTGTCACCTATTACTTGGAACGATGGATATCCTTACTTCGGACTACCCGGCAACCTTGGTGTTACTCCACGTACATGGATTAAACCGAATGTTGGGTTACCTCAACAACCAATTGTTCCTATCGCAGAACGAAACGATGATTTCTCCTCCAATAAATTGAAACCTATCTGGCAATGGAATCATTTACCCAATGATAGCATGTGGTCATTAACAGAGGCTCCGGGCAGACTAAGACTTCATTCATTACCTGCAAAAGATTTCTTTTATGCAAGGAATACACTCACACAAAGAGCTGCAGGGATAGAATCAGAATGTGAAGTGACGATAGAGACAAAGGGAATGCAAGACGGAGATATTGCCGGATTGGCATTACTTAATTATCCGTACGCCTGGATTGGTATCACCAAAGTCGGTGACAAATACATAATAAAGATGTATGACCAATCACAACCGGAACAAAGCAATACGGTTGAAACAACATCCTCCATCATCCGATTAAAGGTAAAAACAGATTTTGAAAAAGAGAAAGCAAGCTTCTACTATAGTGAGAGTGCCGACTTCACAAAAGACTCCCATCCTCTTGGTAATCCTTTTACAATGGTCTTTCAATTAAGAACATTCCAAGGAGTGAGATATGCTCTCTTTCAATACAATAATCAAGACAGAAATGGAGGATACGCAGACTTTAGTGACTACAAAGTGAACGACCTTACAAAATCATTATGCAAACCGATTCCTTACAATCAAACAATAAGGCTACAAGACGTAAATAATAATCATGGAGTCGTAATGATTAACGGACAAAAGAGCTTTAAAGTAATCAATTGTGAACTTGGACGAGTTGCTTTGCTGGTAAACAATAAATATGTATCGGTAAGTGCAGACGGGCAAGTGACTCTGAAATCATGTAAAACTTTAGGTAATAATGAAACATTCCAATGGATACAATTGGAACGAGGTGATCTGGTGTTGCTTTCATTACAAACAAACAGATATTTGCAACTTGATAACAAAGGGACATTAAATGCATTGAAAGATAATCCATCTCCTAACAGAAAAGACGGAACCAGATTCGAATGGAATACTATAAAATAAGCTCAACTAATAAACAATTCTATCTTACATCACAGACTTAGGTGACCGAAGAGACGTGCTATCCAGTACGCCTCTTCTTTTTAACTGCCTTCATCCCTTTTCTCAATCAGAACTTAGTGTCCTAAGAATTACAACATTCATATGATCTTTTTTTATGCGAATGTTATTATCTTTGTAAAAAATAAAGAACATGGAGATCGTATTACTCATCATAGGTTTAGGAATCGGCTTTTTTATAGGATGGCTTTTCACCTCTAGAGACTCTAAAGTGAAACAAGCTATTCTGACAGAACGCTTGGAGAGTCAAAAGAATGAATTGGAAGAGTTGCATAAAAAGATGAATCTGGAGTTTGAGAAGATGGCTAATGACATCTTCTCAAAGAAAGCGAATGACTTTAATCGCCTCAGCACAGAAAGCTTAACTCATATTCTTCAACCGTTGGGTAATAACTTGAAAGATTTCAAAGAGAAGATTGATCAAGTGTATGACCGCGAATCAAAACAGCGCTATTCATTGGAGGAACGTATCAAAGAGCTGGTAGAGCTAAACAATAGAATTAGTGAAGATGCCAATAACCTTACACGGGCACTAAAAGGAGATTCTAAGATTCAAGGCAATTGGGGCGAAATGATTCTCGAAAAGATTCTTGAAAGCAGTGGGTTAAGACCAGGCGAAGAATACTTCACACAAGAGTTTATTAAAGATGACAATGGCAACACGCTGATCAATGGTGAAAGCGGACAGAAGATGCAACCAGATGTCATTGTGAAATATCCCGACAATAGAGAGGTTATTATTGACTCAAAGGTTTCACTTACAGCATATAGCAATTATGCCGCAGCTGAATCCGACAGCGATAAAGATTCCTATCTGAAAGCCCATATAGTCTCAGTAAGGAATCATATCGATGAACTGAGCAGAAAGGATTATTCAAGATATGACGTGCATTCACTTGAGTTCGTAATGATGTTCATTCCCAACGAACCGGCTTACTTATTGGCAATAAGTGCAGACAAGAACTTGTGGGATTATGCCTACCAGAAAAAGGTTTTGCTGATGAGTCCTACGAATCTGATTACTGCTCTAAGGCTGGCCCTTGATCTATGGAAGAGAGAATATCAAGTGAAGAATGTGCAAGCAATTGTAGAAAGGGCAACCTCGCTCTATGAGAAGTTAGTCAACTTCACCGAAAGCTTTGATAAAATAGGTAAGAACCTGACAGGTATTCAAGAGGCTTATGATGGAGCAATGAAACAACTTTGCACAGGAGCAGGCAATGTAATCCGACAAGCAGAACAATTAAGAGAAATGAAACTGTCACCCAAGAAAAGAATAGGTGGTAAATTTCTTGTTGATAACGATGAAGACAATACATTAAAATAAATAGATGATGGAAAACGATTTAGACAAACGTATAGAGCTGGCAAAAGAAAACTTCAAGGCGGGATTCAACTGCTCTCAATCCATATTCAGTGCCTTTGCAGATATGTATGGTATTGATAAAGAAACGGCATTGAAACTTTCATCCTCATTCGGTGGCGGCATCGGGCGCATGCGACAAACATGCGGCGTAGCATGCGGTATGTTCATGCTTGCCGGCATGGAACAAGGAACCACTGATCCTAAAGATCATGAAGCAAAAGCCGATACGTATAAACTGGTACAGGACTTGGCGGCTGCCTTCAAAGAGAAAAACGGTGCCATCAATTGTGGTGAATTGTTGGGACTTACACCCAGCTCTGCCATTAGCAGCACTCCCGAAGCACGCACTGATCAATATTATAAGAAGCGTCCATGTGCTCAAATTGTAGAAGAAGGAGCTAAGATTTGGGCCGACTATTTGAAGAAACAGCAAAAGTAACATCCTATATTGCTAAAGAGAACAGTCAAACAAATACACCGATCATGAAACAATATTATTCAGAAGACTCATCGCAGCCAAGGCAAACAATTATTATACAGCAATCATCAAATGGAATCGGTACTGCCGGATTTGTACTGGCATTGCTTGGACTTTTATTATGCTGGTTACCTATAATAAACTGGATATTATGGTTGTTAGGATTTGTTTTCTCTTTATGCGGAATATTCAAAAGGCACAAAGGATTGGCCATAGCCGGTTTAATGATCTCATTTATTGGAGCAATCATTATGATTTGCATCTTGGGAGCTATTGCCGCCATGATTGCCATTCTATGAATCTTCATATACAGAGACCAACTGATTGCTGTTGCGTTCATTAAGAGAGAATATAAATAAGGTTAAAAGAAACCATCACGTTCCATTTTCTTTGCTTTTTTGTGTTACATAACATAGAAATATATATATTTGCAGAAGTACTATAATTGATATAACACACTAATCAGTGTGGATTCCATGTTTAATTAAAAGTAAATCAAAGATGTTACAAGAAAAAGCAGGAAACGATGCAGGCCTTATATGGAATGCTTTAAACGGTACAGATGGTCTATCAGTGAAAGATCTCAAGAAAGCGACCAAAATCAAAGCTGATAAAGATCTATTCCTTGGATTGGGATGGTTACTACGTGAGAACAAAATCACGACTAGTGAAACAGAAGAAGGAGAATTGCTTTTGATACTCAATGAATGATTCTACTACTTACAAGAAATTAAAAGAAATGGGGCAATCATACTGATTAGCTCCATTTCTTTATCTTCTCTATCCATACAATCAGAAACAGTATTTAAACAAAGCAACGCACTTCCTTTCAAGCTGAGTTTCTATGGATTATTACATACATTTCATCGAATCCTTACATGCATTCTTTCATGTCCATGCCTGCATTTCATCAATTACTAAGCAGCAAAACTTATTTTTACAACTGTAGAAATGCTTTTCTACGAATGTAAAACTGTCGTTCCACGGCCGTAGAAATGCTTTTCCACAACTGTAAAAAATGAAAATGCTAGTATGCAACAAGAAGAAAGCCCGTTATGAGTTTCTCTTTTCCTGCTTATCTTACTGCAAAAAATAAAGGGCGATCCATCGCGGAACGCCCTTATCAGTTTCATGGTAAAATATACGACTATTCTTCGTCGTCAATAGGTTTTAGATTGGTATAAACATTTTGTACGTCTTCATCATCTTCTAATTTATCAACAATCTTATCGATGACTTGGCGTTCTTCAGCACTAAGTTCTTTCAATTCAACGGGAATTCGAGTAATCTCTGAGCTTTGGATTTCAAAACCATTACTTTCAAAATAGGTTTGAAGACCATTGAAGTCAGGGAAACCTGCATAAATAGTGATGCTATCATCATCTTCATCATAGTCTTCATCAGCACCCAAATCGATTAACTCCAATATTAAATCGTCAGCAGACATTCCTTCTTTCTTAGCAATGGTAAACACTGATTTATGATTGAACATAAAGTCAAGACTACCGGATGTACCTAGCGTTCCACCGTATTTATTGAATACACTGCGCACATTGGCAACAGTACGAGTGGTGTTATCAGTAGCAGTTTCTACAAAAACAGCAATTCCGTGAGGGCCATATCCTTCATAATTCATCTCTTTATAATCCCTCTGATCTTTGCCCATTGCATTCTTAATGGCACGGTCTACGTTATCCTTCGGCATGTTTTCAGCCTTGGCATTCTGGATAACAGATCTTAAATGAGGATTATTATCGGGATCGGGACCACCTTCTTTTACTGCAATGGCAATCTGTTTGCCTATTCTTGTAAATGTACGGGCCATATTGCCCCATCGTTTCAGCTTGGTAGCTTTTCTATACTCGAACGCTCTTCCCATGTGTTTTGTTACTTAATGATTATTTTATTTTTATTTATTATCTCAATTTCACATCCAATTGATGTTGCAGACTGCTCAACAATTTATTCATTATTTTGTCAATCTGTTTGTCGTTTAATGTCTGATTTTCGTCCTGCAGCAAGAAGCTAACTGCGTATGACTTCTTACCCGGTTCAAGATTTTTTCCTTCATACACATCAAACAGCCAAACATCTTTCAAGAGTTTCTTTTCAGTATTATATGCGAGCTGCTCTATTTGCAAGAACTTCACATCCTTATCAACCAACATAGCCAAGTCGCGCTTTACTGCGGGATATTTTGATATTTCGTAGTATGATACTTTGAAATTCTTTAGCGCCTTATGTAATGTATTCCAATTAATGTCGGCATAATACACCGGTTGCTCTATATCAAATTGCTTGAGGATCTTAGCATTTACAACACCGAATGTGACAAGGATTTGTCCGGCAGCATTCTTTGCTACCAATGCCGATGAATAAATATCATCCGAATACTCTTCAAGTTTCAAGCTATGTAAATTGATACCTACACGTTTAAGTACATTCTCTACATAAGCCTTCATCTCGTAAACACTGGATTCTTCGTCTTTGTGTGCCCAAGAGTTGGATACTTTATTTCCGGTAAGCCACAATGCCAAGTGATAGTCTTCTGTATACGGACTAAGAATCTTCTCAGCCACTCTCTTCTCTTGATGGAAATGATAGCAGTTGCCGAATTCAAAGAACTTCAAGTCCGGACTCTTATGATTAATATTACGTGCCACACTTTCCAATCCTCCGAAGAGCATCGTCTGACGCATTACACTCAGATCGGAACTCAATGGATTAAGTAAACGTACGAGGTTTTCAACAGGATAATCTTTCAAAGAAGCATAGTATGCAATCTTTGTAAGTGAGTTGTTCATTATCTCGTTGAATCCTGATCCTACTAATTGTTCTGCTACAAGGTTCTGTAGTTTATATGATTTGTCTACGTCTCCTTTTACGGTAAGCGTTGACTTCAAAGAGGCAGGTATCTCTACATTATTATATCCATAGATACGTAAAATATCTTCCACCACATCGCATTCACGCTGAACGTCCACACGATAGGGAGGCACAGCCAGCGTCAAGCCTTCAGTAGCCTCAGCTGTAATATCCATTTCCAAGCTGCGAACAATACTTTTGATCGTTTGGATAGGTATCACCTTACCGATCAAGTCATTAATATGCTTGTATGAAACATGTATCAAGAATTTCTTTGCCGGTTTAGGACATACATCCTTAATCTCGGAAGAGACGGTTCCGCCTGCCAGTTCTTTAACTAGAAGTGCGGCACGTTTCAATACATAGACTTGATTAAGCGGATCGACACCACGTTCGAAACGAAACGAAGCATCTGTATTTAAACTATGACGGCGCGCAGTCTTACGTATCCAAGTAGGATGGAAGTATGCACTTTCAAGGAATATATTTGTTGTCTTCTCCGTCACACCTGAAGCTACACCACCAAATACTCCGGCAATGCACATCGGTCCTTGATTATTACAAACCATTAAGTCGTTTTCATCAAGACTACGTTTTGCTCCGTCTAATGTGACGAATTTAGTTCCATGAGGCATTGTCTTCACAATCACCTCTTTGCCCACAACATCTGCATCATAGCAATGAAGAGGTTGGCCTAATTCAAATACGATATAATTGGTAATATCTACTATATTGTTTATCGAGCGAATGCCGATACTGGCAAGATGTTCTTTTAACCATTCAGGGCTCTCTCCTACTTTCACGCCTTTCATCGAAACGCCGGAATAGCGTGGGCAGGCTTCTTCATTCTCTATCTTTACATCAATATCCAAGTCGTGATTGTCCACGGCAAAGGCATCAACAATAGGTTTGTGAACTTTTGTCTGATAACCATTCTGCATAAGCCACGCATACATGTCACGGGCCACGCCATAATGTGAAACTGCATCTGCACGGTTAGGTGTGATGTCAACCTCAATCAGCCAATCATTCTTTATTTTATAATAGTCTTTGGCAAGAGTACCCGGTTGCACGTCAGAAGGAAGAACAATAATGCCGGCATGATCTCCGCCAAGGCCTATTTCATCTTCTGCACAAATCATTCCGGATGATTCCACGCCACGAAGTTTCATCTTTTTCATAACGATGGACTCATCGCCATCATATAATGTAGCACCAAGTGGAGCAACGATCACTTTTTGTCCGGCTTCAACATTAGGAGCGCCACAAACGATCTGCGTGGGAACGCCACTTCCTAAGTTCACTGTTGTTATATGCAAATGGTCTGAATTAGGATGAGCGACACATGTCATAACCTCACCAACTACCAAACCTTCAAGTCCACCTTTAATTGTTTGAACCTTTTCTACTCCCTCCACTTCAAGACCTATTGAAGTGAGAGCAGCTGAAACCTCCTCAGCCGATAAATCGAAATCGACATACTCTTTCAGCCAATTGTAAGAGATATTCATATATATATTATATTTAATTATTCCAAAAAGACAGGTGCAAAGTTACTAATATATTTCTAAATTGCTAACACAGAGGATATTCTTTGTCAGAACGGCACCTCGTTGGTAGGTGTGCCAAACGCGGATCCATTTTGCGGAGGAATATTGGAAGCAATGAAAGGTGGAACGGAATCATCATTCATCTTAGACTCCATTACTTCTGAATGACCATCCATTTGTAGGACTTGCTCGTCATCAATGTTCATAAACTTAATAAATTCACCCTTGAATCGTAAACGTACATCGGCGGTGGCACCATTACGGTGCTTAGCAATAATAATCTCGGCTAGACCTTTTAAATCATTTCCTTGATCATCTTCATATATTTTGTAATATTCCGGTCGGTGGATGAAACATACCATATCGGCATCTTGCTCAATGGCTCCAGACTCACGCAAGTCACTTAACTGCGGGCGCTTTCCTTCTTTCGGGTCACGAGTTTCCACACTACGATTCAACTGTGACAAGGCTATAATAGGAATACATAGCTCTTTGGCCAATCCCTTCAATGATCGGGAAATAGTACTTACCTCTTCCTGCCTACTACCACTATTCATACCATTTGCATTCATCAACTGCAAGTAGTCAATAACAATGATCTTAACTCCATGCTCACGTACCAGACGACGAGCTTTCGTTCTCAATTCGAAAACAGAAAGTGACGGAGTGTCATCAATATATAAAGGAGCATCTATCAGATCTTTTAACTTATAGTCAAGTTGCTGCCATTCATAAGGTGCTAATTGTCCGCTCTTAATTTTCTCACTTGGTATCTCACAAACATTCGAAATTAGACGGTTGACCAATTGCACGTTACTCATCTCAAGAGAGAACATAGCAGCCGGCATACGTTGATCTACTGAAATATTCTTGACCATAGAAAGCACGAATGCCGTTTTTCCCATGGCCGGACGAGCAGCAATAATTACCAAATCGGAGTTCTGCCAACCGGATGTCACTTTATCCAAAGTATGGAATCCGCTTTCAATACCGCTTAATCCATCGGCACGGGCAGCAGCTTTCTTAAGTTGCTCATAGGCATCATCAATGATCGGGTTAATCTGAGTGTAGTCTTTCTTAAGGTTCTTCTGGGAGATTCCAAAAAGACTACCCTCAGCTTCCTGCATCAAATCATCCACATCAATGGTTTCATCATATGCCTTCGTTGCTATAATGCCCGAGAAGTTAATCAATTCACGAGCTAAATATTTCTGTGCAATGATGCGAGCGTGGTATTCAATATGAGCTGCACTAGTCACTAAACTGCTTAACTGCGATACATAATAAGCGCCACCCACTTCTTCAAGTACGCCATCCGTCTTAAGTTGTTCGGTAACAGTAAGAATATCTACAGGTCTTTGGTTAAAAGCCAATTCAGTAATGGCTTTATATATTAATTGGTGCTTCGTCTCATAAAATGATTCAGGATGCAGTATCTCGCTAACCAACGGATATGCATCTTTCTCTAACATCAAAGCACCCAGCACAACCTCTTCCAGCTCTTTTGCTTGGGGTTGCATTCTACCATCTGCCAGTTCCATAGGAGCCACAGGTCGTTTTGATCTTGGAGTATATTTTCTTTCTTGTGCCATAATCAGGGCGACAAAGTTAGCATTTTTCAATGAAAATGTTATATATTTGCCAGCATAAAAATAACAAATTATGATTACGTTTCCAAATGCTAAAATAAATTTAGGGCTTAACATCGTATCCAAACGCTCGGATGGATACCACAACCTTGAGACCGTCTTTTATCCTATATTCATTGAAGACGCTTTAGAAATCATACCTTGTGCTACTGCCTACAAAGAGACTCCTAAATTTGAAATCACCGGAAACAAGATTGAGGGGAATCCAGAAGATAACTTGGTGATGAAGGCATTAAACCTGATGAAAGAAGAATACCCTCAGATCCCTGTTATAAACATTTATTTACATAAACACATTCCTAGCGAAGCAGGGTTAGGTGGCGGATCATCTGATGGAGCGTTTATGCTAAGATTGCTGAATGAGACTTTTGAACTCGGTGCTACAGAAGAGCAATTATTAGTGAAAGCTGCCAAACTTGGTGCTGACTGTCCATTCTTTATAAAGAATACTCCTACATACGCCGAAGGAATTGGTGATGTTCTTACTCCACTTGACTTATCGCTAAAAGGCAAATACATTCTATTGGTGAAACCGGATCTATCCATTTCCACTAAAGAAGCATTTGCAAATATAAAACCTAACACTCCTACTCTATCTGCAAAAGATATATGTAGCCGTCCAATTGAAGAGTGGCGAAACTTACTTAAAAATGATTTCGAAGATAGTATATTCCCCCAACATTCCAAATTAAAAGAAATAAAGGAACATATTTATAGTACAGGTGCTATATATGCAGCAATGAGTGGCTCAGGTTCTACAATCTACGGGATCTTTGAACAGTCTATAGGGAAAGATCTTACGAGTCAGTTCAATGAGAAATTTGTTTGGAGCGGGAGGATGTGAAACTTTAAACTCAATCCCTTATGAAAGAAGATGTCAAGATTTCTATTATCATTCCGGTATATAATGCTGAATTATTCTTGCGGGATACAATTAATAGCGTCCTTAGCCAAAATTTCAGCGACTATGAAATTATTATTGTGAATGATGGAAGCACAGATTCATCTCTTAACATTTGTAACGAATTTGCAAAGAGCGATTCAAGGATTCAGTTATTTAACCAAACCAATAAAGGGGTCACAGCTGCAAGAAGGAAAGGAATAGAGAATGCTATAGGTGATTTTATTTTATTTTTAGATGCAGACGATTTACTAGCATCTGGAGCCTTACAAATCCTTTATAGTTATTCATCGAATGTAGATGTAGTCATTGGATTTAACGATGATCCTATCGCCATACCTAAGAAAAGACCTATGTACTTGAACAAGACACAATTGATAAACGATTTTTTAAAAAATAAATTAGATGCACATCCTTCTGCGAAATTATGGCATCGCTCTCTGTTCCAACATGAATGTATGGATGCACCTCCATTTATTAAACTAGGAGAAGATCTTTTGATGAATTTGAGATTAGCAATGCACATAAGACAAGCTGTAGTAATTTATAAACAAATATGCATATATGTTTACCACGAAGGTCAAACGACACAAAAATTTAAGCATAACCTAAAATACGAGATTACTTTTAACCACTATTTATTAGAATCCGTAAACAATCAAAAAAAATACCAAAGAGGATTATTCCATTTCAAGTTATATGAGTTAAGACGTCTAACACGTTTTCAGCATGAAGATTATAACCCCAAGGATCCATTTGTCGTCGAAACTTGTAAGAAAGCACTTCATTATAGATTATCGTTAGAAGATTATGTATATATTATATTCAAAAACAATCAAAAAATATGCAGGAAACTACTTCAATTAATCGCTGGTTTCAAAAGAAAATTTCTACATATTTACCATTAAAAATTTATTTATTATGATGACACTTTCTATTATTATCCCAATTTATAATGCTGAAAGATATCTTAAAGCTTGCATTAATTCTATTATTCATCAAAAATTTTCTGATTTTGAACTACTTTTAATTGACGACGGTTCATCTGATAATTCTTATACTATATGTAAAAAAATAGCATTAACAGATGTTCGAATAAAAGTATTCCATCAGAATAATGAAGGCCCTGCTTCCGCTCGTAATAAAGGTTTAGAATGCGCTAAAGGGCAATATATAGGATTTTGTGATAGCGACGATATTGTGAATCCCAATTATTATCAGCATCTAATAGAAAATGCAAAGAAAGAAGATGCTGATATTTCAGGAGTTTCATTCAAGTCTATAGATGAACAAGGATTTGAAACGCACAATTTACATTCAAATAAGAAATTTACATTCACAAACGAAGAGGGATTTAAAGCATTTCTTATACGCGACAAACTTGATATTCATGTTTGGACTAAAGTCTATAGTAAATCATTTTTGGACAACTACAACATCAGATATGAAGTAGTTAAGGGTGTAAAAATTGAAGAAGATTTTTTATTTAACTTACAAGCATTTCGTTATGCCCAATGCACTGTTTTCGAAGATGTAGATCTATATACTTACCTTAAAAAGGAATCATCTTTATCAAGAGATTATTATAAACACAACTTCCGTACTTATCTCCATTATTCACTTTATCGTCTATATAAAGTAGAAGCAATAACTAATGAGTCATTTCCTCAATTATTATGTTTTGCCAAAAGGCAAACTATTTTATACATGGTACTAACATTAAGTAGATGTGCTCAAATGAAATATCAAGAGTGCGAGCCTTATTTCTCTTATGTGATGCGATACCTATATCGCAATCGGAATCAAGTAACAAGAGAAAGGAATTTCTGGGGGATGTCTAAAATCGGAACTTTTTTGATGACCCATATTCCTCCTCGTAAATATCATTTTTATAGAAAGGTCAAAGATAGAATTAACCAATGAGAAACTTAGAGTCAATGATTTTTAATCAAATCACTACATAATTTGCAAATGTCTAAATATTTTGCGAATATTGCATCTATTATTTAATTCAATTGATAGACTAATAATAGAATGAAAGAGACTCGATTTTCTAAAAGTTTAATGAATGCGAAAATCAATCTGATCTTTTATTTCATAGGGCTATTCCTATCATTCTTTTCGCGGAAGATATTCCTTGATAGCCTAAGTGCCGATTTCATGGGATTGATAGGAACCTTGGGAAGTGTCTTAAGCTTCCTTAATCTTGCTGAATTAGGAATAGGGCAAGCAATAGGATACGTATTATACAAACCTCTATATGATCATGACAGGAAGAAAATAAATGAAATCATTTCTGTCTTCGGGTATCTATATTCGCGCATCGGCTTTCTTATATTGCTTATCGGAATAATCATATCCTGTTTCTTCCCGCTTATCTTCGGCAAATCACATTTTCCATTAGCCGCAATCTATTTTGCCTTCTATTCTTTCCTTATATCTTCGTTATTGAGCTATTTCCTCAATTACAGAGAAACTCTTTTAGGTGCTGATCAAAAGAACTATGTGGTCACAGCTTATTTTCAAACAGCTGGATTCATTAAGACCATCATTCAAATTGCAGCAGCCTATTATACTCATAACTATTATTATTGGATTGCAATTGAATTGGTCTTCGGATTTATTGCCAGTTTTATCCTCAATTGGAAAATAAATCAGGTATACCCTTGGCTGAAGTCGGAGGTTAAGTTAGGCAAAAAGATATTTGACAAGTATCCCGAGGTAATGAAATATACAAAGCAATTGTTTGTTCACAAAATAGCCTCCTTCATTCAATTTCAGACAGACTCTATCTTAATATACGCGTTTGTATCACTCAAATATGTAGCATTATATGGCAACTACACAGTAATTATTAGCAAACTAGCCTTACTAATAAATAATATATTAGACGGAACCAGCGCAGGGATAGGTAACTTGATTGCAGAAGGCAATAGAAAAAATACTATTAAAGTTTATTGGGAACTTACATCCATAAGATATTTCTTTGCAGGAGTAATGGCATTTGCACTATACACCTTAGTAGAATCGTTTATATCCTTATGGATCGGGAAACAATACATTCTAGATAATACGGTCTTTTTATTAATTATAATCAACACCTACATAGGACAAACAAGAGGAGCCAATGATTTATTTTTATATGGATATGGATTATTCAGTGACACATGGGCACCATGCGTTGAAGGCATCATTAATGTCGGACTATCAATTGCGATAGGTTGTTTTTATGGGTTAACTGGTATTTTAATAGGAACAACTGTTAGTTTACTTCTCATTATTTGCATTTGGAAGCCTTACTTCCTTTTTCACAATGGAATAAAAGAGCCTTTATATCATTATTGGTTCAAAGTATTTAAATTATTGGCAATTGTAACCGTCTCTTGGGTAGCCTCAACATTTATAATTAAAGGTTTTATTCATATCAATCCCTATACATCATTCATTAACTGGACGGCATATGCCCTAATTATCACTTTAATCTTTGGAATCATACTCTTTGGATTGCAATTTATCTTTGAGCAAGGAACCAGAGACTTATATCATCGGATAACAGAAAAAGTCTTTGCAAAGTTTACACACAAATAGACTTTATTATGGCAAGAGGAAACGAATGAACACTCTCAAAGAAATATACTTTACCAGCCCTTCGTTCAAACAACGCTTACATGTTCTTAGCTTATCAATCATTGTCATCTCATGAGCATTTCTTAAAAATGCATTTAATGTCAACTTAATATACTTTACTATAATATTCTGCACTAAAGGGCTTTTCCCTGCTGCATATTTACCAAGTTCACGAAAGACTGTGAAATATCCCTCAACATTGCGCCTTGATATTCTTTTCGTCATAGTTGAAGCTTCACGAATACGGCGGAGAAAGAACTCTTTCCCAATATACTTCACACGTGTTGCTCCTAGGTAAAGCAACATTGTAAAGAGTTCGTCTTCATGAATGATTCCCGGAAAGAAATGAAGATCATTATTCAATAGATATTGTTTGCGAATGAAGAATAAATAAGGAGGTATTTTCAATTGACCGGTATCTATTAGATAGTTCAATATTTCACTCCCGTCATAAACTTTCTCTTCAATACCATCGTGATGATAATCCATTGAGAAAGAAGTCGATTGACATTCATTGATAATGTCTGCATCAAAATAAACAAAATCCAGAGTTTCTGCCTCACAAGTCTGATAACACTCTTCTAATGCATCTTTTCTTAGAATGTCATCACTGTCCATAAAATAACAATACGTACCCTCTGCATGCAACATTCCATTGTTTCTGGCAACAGACTGCCCTTGATTCTCTTGAACAAATGAATGAATCCTCTTATCCTTAGATGCCAACTCATCAATAATGGATGAGCAACCATCCGTAGAACCGTCATTAACAATAATGATTTCTATCTCGTGAAGCGTTTGTTGCATTACGCTTTCTACAGCTTCACGCAGATAGGCTTCGGTGTTATAGACCGGAATTATGATACTTACTTTTGGTTGCTCATCCATTCATTTGTTTTTTGCAAATATAGTCAATATCCTTGTTACAACAAATTACTTGCAAGTTCACTTAATGCACTTCGTTCTCCTTTTTGTAAATTTACATGCGCAAAGAGTTCTTGACCACGCATTTTGTCTATCATATATACTAGACCGTTGCTTTGACTATCCAGATAAGGCTGATCTATTTGCTGTATATCACCCGTAAACACCACTTTAGTTCCTTCACCGGCACGTGTGATAATCGTTTTCACTTCATGCGGAGTCAAGTTCTGTGCTTCATCAATGATACAATAGGTCTCGCTCAAACTGCGGCCACGAATAAACGCCAATGCCTCAATAGTCAATTGACCGGCCTTTTGAAGATCGTCCAAACGTTTTACATCAGGTGATGATGGGGCAAATTGATTCTTTATTACATTTAGATTGTCAAACAGCGGTTGCATGAATGGAGCGACCTTTTCCTGAGCACTTCCCGGAAGAAAACCGATATCTTTGTTTGACAAAGAGACTAACGGACGAGCTAACAAGATGTGCTTGTAATCATCCACCTGACTCAGAGCTGCAGCCAATGCCAACAAGGTCTTTCCTGTACCAGCCTTACCTGTAAGAGCTACTAGTTTGACACTCGGATCATTCAACACTTCAAAGGCAAAACTTTGCTCGGCATTGCGTGGTTCTATACCGTAGTCTTTTGTCTTCAAAACTCGCTTTATCGACTTGTTGAATGGATCATATCGTACCATCACACTGTTGCGATCACTCTTCAAAAGGAAGCATTCATTCGCCACTACTTTTTCGTGAAGATCACCGCAATCATTTATATCTACTCCTTCTCTTGTAGAATAAATGTTATCAATCAATGCAGGGTCAATGCTTTCAAATACCTCATTAGACTTCTCGAAAAGAACGGCATTATCTACTTTATCATTAATATAGTCCTCTACAGGAATACCTAACGAACGTGCTTTCATTCTTAAGTTCACGTCTTTCGTAACAAGGATAGTTTTCATACCTAACTTAGTACTCGACAAATAATCGGCAACACCCAATATCTCATTATCGGGCTTACGATCAGGGAATGTATCTCTTACTTTTTTCGATTCCATAATTCTTGTCGGTATAAATAAGCGTCCCTTTCCCGCTCCTAGTGAAGTACCTTCGGTGAATAACTTCTCATCCGTAATTTTATCAAGAAAACGTACAAATTCACGTGCATTGTAGTTTATCTGCTCGTTGCCTTTCTTAAACTTATCGAGCTCTTCCAAAACTACTATCGGCAAATATATATCGTTCTCTTGGAAATTCTTTACACAAGCATAATCGTGTAAAACCACATTCGTGTCCAATACAAAATTTTTCTTTGTTCCCATACTCTTTAGAATTAAAAAGTTAATTATATTTGTATCGAAATATAAAGAAAATAGGAATACGTTATCACTCGCATTTCGTTAATTTTTAGAAAAATGATGAATTATCAAGAGACGTTATCATACCTATACCACACCTTACCGATGTTTCAACAGAAAGGGCAAGCTGCTTATCATCCCGGATTGGAGAATTCAATCGCTTTGGAAAGCCACCTTGGCAACCCTTATAAGAAATTTCATGCGGTTCATGTGGGTGGAACAAACGGCAAGGGATCGTGTTCACACACGTTAGCCGCAATACTGCAAAGCGCCGGATACAAAGTCGGCTTATACACCTCACCTCACTTATTGGATTTCAGAGAACGAATCAGAGTGAATGGGGAAATGATGGATCAGCAGTTTATGATCGATTTCATTGAACGGGAAAAAAGTTTCTTCGAACCGTTGACACCTTCCTTTTTTGAAGTAACCACAGCATTGGCCTTTTCTTATTTTGCACACATGAAGATTGATGTGGCAGTAGTAGAAGTTGGATTGGGAGGTCGCTTGGATTGTACGAATGTGATCTCTCCCGATTTAGGGATAATCACCAACATCAGCAAGGATCATACAAAGATATTAGGAGACACTTTAGCAGAAATAGCCGCAGAGAAGGCTGGAATCATCAAAGAGAATACACCTATTATTATAGGTGAAGCAAATAAAGAGACTCGTCCGGTGTTCATGCGAAAAGCGGAAGAGATGCATGCTCCAATTGTTTTTGCCGAAGAGAGTTCGATGCTGATGAACATAACGCCTTGCAAAGAAGGAGGGTATGAATACACAGCCATTTCGCCTTTTGCACCGGGAGCAGAACGTACGCTCATCCAGGACAATCCATATCTGTCGCAGCAGGTTCCCTACCCGATAACAATACAATTTCACGGTGAGTTAGGCGGATATTGTCAACCACGCAACACCGAGACACTTTTGCATGCGTTATCCGCCCTTTTCCAACAGGGATATCAGTTTGACGAAAATCATCTGAAAGAAGGCTTTGCACATGTCACTGAACTGACTCATTTGCATGGGCGCTGGGAGCGAATCAACATCTCTGCTCCTTGCCCGGTATATTGTGACACGGGGCATAACACGGGAGGCATGGAATATATCTCACAGCAACTAAAGAATCAAGAGTGTGAGCAACTGCATATCGTGATCGGAATGGTTAATGATAAAGACATAAAAGGTGTGTTGGCCATGTTGCCTCAGAATGCTATTTACTACTTCACCCAACCTTCTGTGGAACGTGCTCTTGCTGCTGAAGAGATACAACAACTTGGACGCGAAGCCGGACTTAACGGAGAGAAATACCCGAATGTTCCTGAAGCTGTGAAAGCAGCACGCATGCACGCCGGGGCAAATGATTTTATCTTCGTAGGTGGCAGTAGCTTCATTGTGGCAGACATACTAGCCTCTCTACAAGGTCCGAAATAAACAATCAATCAAACCGATAAGGGGCTTTTCATAAAAAACATAGCAGGATTTATTCATAATAAGTCCTGCTTTTTTGCATCTTCTAAGCGACATTTTCATTTTCCACCCGGGTAAGAAACGTTTTTTACCTGGGTGGAAAATGATTCTTACCTGGGTAAGAAATGTTTTCTACAACTGTAAAACAAAAAAATGTAGCTTTGCAATTCAAGGTATCAATAGATGCAATGGGTGTTTTACTGCTTTAGAGTAAATGCATTCAAAGAGGGAAAATCAGTCCACCCTAAAGTATATAAAAAGGGAATGCCTGATTAGACATTCCCTTTATCTTGTTACGATCAATGTGATATTCCCTTTTATTACAAAAAGAAGCCTATACCAACATGAATTTTATTTTGAAGCAATAGCCTCTATCTCAAGCTTAACCCCTTTTGGTAAATCTTTCACAGCAACTGCCGAGCGTGCAGGAAATGCTCCACTGAAGAAGGTGGCATACACTTCATTCACAGCAACAAAATCTGCAATATCTGCCAAGAATACGGTAGTCTTAGCAATATTCTCCATGCTCAATCCGGCTTCTTCCAAGATATTACTCAGATTCGTCAAAGATTGACGAGCTTGTGCTTTCACATCATCTTCCACTTTGCCCGTTGCAGGATCCACAGGAATTTGACCTGATACAAACACTAAATTGCCAACTTCAATAGCTTGGCTATAAGGACCGATTGCTGCGGGAGCCTTAGAGGTACTAATAACTTTTTTCATCGTTTATTGTTTTAATATTATATCTTCACCCCACTCGTCATGCTGAAGATAATTATTCCCAACACGATAGTAGTAATAATAACATACATCCAATCCTTTTCCTTGACAAAAGCCAGCAATGAAAAGAATACACGCAAAATAGGCGTAGCCAATAGAACCACCACACCTAATTGAATGATATTACGTGCACGCAAAGAGAACACACCTTTCATTATACCGGTCAATGTCGTATATGACATTGGCTCTCCTGAAAATCTTGAATAATTAGGAGTTTGCTCTGCCCCATGTGCAAATAGATAATAAAGTCCTCCTAACAGAGCTATTGAACATGATATGATGACGCCCCACCGTAATTGCTTACCAATGAATTGCTGAATGTCACGATCGGCGAAAACTTTCTTTATACTATTCTTCATCTTTATTTAGAATTTTCCGAGAATACCATTATAAATCATATTAATTGCAACTGCTAGAATGGCAAACGTAAAAATAAGTCGAAGTACTTTTACATCTATTTTCTTTAATAGCTTTGCACCTGATAAAGATCCCATCAATACACCTATAACTATAGGGAAAGCAATTCCCGGATCAATGTATCCACGTTGCAAATATACTACAGCACTAGCTGCAGCCGTTACACCTATCATAAAGTTGCTGGTAGTGGTGCTCACCTTGAAAGGAACTTTCATTGCAGAATCCATTGCCAACACTTTCAAGGCACCCGAACCTATTCCAAGCAATCCCGAAGTGGCACCGGCTACAAGCATTACCAAGAAACCAGGGACAACGTTGGTGAGATTATAACTCTTCATACCCTCTTTCGTAGGATATGTTCCAAACAATTTCAGACGCTTTGCCAACGGGCTGCCTTCAACATGATGTTCGATTCCTTTTTTACGCAATGACATGGCAGAAGTAAAGATCAAAACTAAACCGAAAATGATAGCGATAATATCTGAATTCAGGAAGATAGCAATGGTTGCGCCTACTACTGCACCTACCGTAGTGGCTATTTCAAGAAACATACCTAATCGAATGTTTGTTATCCCCTCTTTCACATAAGCACTGGCTGATCCCGAAGACGTAGCAATGGATGCAACCAATGCAGCACCAATGGCATAGTGGAAATCAACACCAAATCCCAATGTCAATAAAGGGATAACTACAACTCCTCCACCTAATCCGGTCAAAGATCCCAATAAGCCTGCGAAGTATGCTCCTACCAGCACAATCAGCGTAAAGACCAAAATCGTATACATAAATATCTATTAGTTTTGCTTGCAAAGGTATTGAAATAAGAAAAACCTCGCAATTTATGTCTTATATTATTTATAATATTTATCTTTGCACATTATTTATTGAGGATTTAATTTTAAATATTACGAATATGAGAAGAATCAAATTTGCTACAATCCTTATGGCCGCAACATTAATGATAACTAGTTGTGGAATGAGCAATACAGCCAAAGGAGGACTAATAGGTGGCGGATCAGGCGCAGCACTAGGAGCCATTGTCGGTAAAATTATCGGCGGTAACAAAGGAGCTTTCATTGGTGGAGCTGCCGGTACTGCATTAGGTGCAACAGCGGGTGTTATCATCGGAAAGAAAATGGATAAAGCCGCAGCTGCAGCTAAACAAATATCTGGAGCTAAAGTCGATACAATGACTCTTGATGGCGTAAAAGCCGTAAAAGTAACTCTTGACGGAGGCGTTACATTTGCTACCGGTAAGTCTATCATCAATAGCAATTCACAATCAACCCTAGCAGCTTTTGCCAGAAAACTTGATCAGGATGTAGACCTTGCTGTTTATGGCCATACTGATAATACCGGTTCGTTGGCTATTAATCAAACGTTATCGTTGAATCGCGCGAATGCAGTTGCCGATTACCTTGAAAACAATGGCATTGCAGGAAGCAGAATCAAAGATATCAAAGGTTATGATTATCAATATCCTGTTGCCAGCAACAGTACAGAAGCAGGACGTGCTCAAAACCGTCGTGTTGAACTTTATTTGCTTGCTAGTTCAAAAATGATTCAGGAAGCAACAAACGCATCAAAATAATTATTTAAATAAATTCGCGTGAATGAAGACTCTATTCGTCATTCACGCGTTTTCTTAACTACATCATGAAAAGTTTCAATATCTTCAAAATATTCAAATACCTTTTCTTGTTTTTTTTCGGATCAACACTTCTAATGGTATTTATATATAGGTTCTTTCCTGTATATTACACTCCCTTGATGTTTATACGCTGTTATGAACAAGTAGCCGAAGGTGAACCTGTGCACATTAACCACAAATGGGTTTCAATAGACAAAATGTCTATGTACATGCCTATCGCTGTAATTTCTTCGGAAGATAACCGATTCATGTTACATAATGGCTTTGACTTCAAGGCTATTCAACAAGCAGCAATAGATAATGAAATGGGACGGAAACGAAGAGGTGCCAGCACTATCTCACAGCAAACAGCAAAGAATGTGTTCCTTTGGCCTCAATCATCATGGGTAAGGAAAGGGTTTGAAGTGTACTTTACTTTCCTTATTGAACATCTGTGGGGAAAGCAACGTATCATGGAAGTATATCTGAATTCCATTGAAATGGGTGACGGAATATATGGAGTACAAGCTGTTGCGAAAGCACATTTCGGATGTAGTGCAAAAGAACTAAAGCGTGGAGAATGTGCTCTAATCGCAGCATCATTGCCCAATCCGCTGATATTTAATTCAGGCGAACCATCAAGATATATGAGGAAAAGACAACATCACATTGAGCGTGTAATGAGATATATACCTCACTTCCCTATGAATTGAAAACTGAGAATAGATGATTAATCATCTATCTCACCCAGTTCAAGCCAACGCATACTTTTCTCATCCAACGCATTCTCTATATCACTATAGCGTTTGCTTTTTTCTGTTATTTCAGCAGCATCCAGAGTTCCTGTACTTAATGCTGCCTCAAGAGTTTTCTTCTCCTGTTCCAATTGTTCTATTTCTTTTTCAAGAGATTCAAACTCCAGACGTTCCTTATATGTCTTACGACGTTTATCATTCAACCGTACTTTCTTGGTTTTGTTGACATCACTAGTAACCTCTTTAGTAGCCTTTTGCGTTGTTTGTTCCTTAGCTTCTTTCCATTCTCTATACTGGGTATAGCTTCCAGGGAAGTCTTGAATCTCAGCTTGTCCATGAAATACCATAAGATGGTCTACCACTTTGTCCATAAAGTAACGGTCATGGCTAACCACAATTAAACATCCGTTGAACGTTCGCAAATATTCTTCAAGAATGTTCATCGTAAGTATATCAAGGTCATTAGTTGGCTCATCCAATATCAAGAAGTTGGGGTTAGTCATCAACACAGTACATAAATACAACCGTCGTTTTTCACCACCACTCAACTTATACACATAATTATATTGTGAATCAGGAGAGAAAAGGAAATGTTGCAAGAACTGAGAAGCTGTAAGTTTATGTCCATCTCCCAAATCTATGACTTCTGCCACATCTCTTATAACATCAAGTACTTTCTGCTGTTCATCAAATTTAAGTCCATCTTGGGAATAATATCCAAAACGAACCGTTTCACCAATATCAAGCATTCCACTATCCGCAGATTCCTGTCCCATTAAAATCTTCAAGAAGGTTGACTTGCCGGTACCGTTATTACCCACAATACCCATCTTTTCATATCGTGAGAAGACATAATTAAAGTCATTCAGGATCTTTAAGTCTCCATACTGCTTGCACAAATGCTCCGCTTCAAATATTTTACTTCCTATATATGTAGACTTCACATTCAATTGTATGCTCTGATCTTGTGAAACACCTTTCACTTTCTTTTCCAGAGTGGCAAAATTATCTTCTCTGTAACGTGACTTATGTGCACGGGCTTGTGGCATACGTCGCATCCATTCCAATTCGGTCTTATAAAGGTTACGAGCATGGGATAGTTCTACATTGGTAGCATCTACACGGTCTTGACGCTTTTCTAAATAGTAACTATAGTTTCCCTTATATGTATATATTTGTTGATTATCTATTTCAAGAATTGAATTGCAAACTCTGTCAAGAAAGTATCTGTCGTGGGTTACCATCAATAAACTCACATTCACACGTTCCAAATACCCCTCCAACCATTCGATCATATCCAAATCAAGATGATTGGTAGGTTCATCCAATATCAACAAATCAGGGTTATGAACAAGTACGGCAGCTAGAGCCACTCTTTTCAATTGCCCTCCACTAAGTTGGCTTATGATCTGTTCAAAGTCTGTTATTTTTAATTTTGTTAGGATCTGTTCCATTCTCAAGCGATGCTCATCATCGTTGCAATTGTCTAAACAAGCTTGCTTCACCGTAAAGTCTTCAGGGAAACGTGGATCTTGTTCGAGATAGCCAATCTTTATATCGCGGCGAAAAGTAATCCTTCCCTCATCATAACTTTCCTTATCGGCTATAATATTAAGTAACGTCGTTTTACCACTGCCATTTGTCGCTATCAAACCAATACGTTCACCTTGAACAATACCAAATGTTATATCTGAGAACAAAAGACGATCACCGAAAGATTTAGTCAATCCTTCTACTTGCATACAACTTTCCATCACTTAATCTATATTATATTATTATTTTCCTATCGGTTGAATATATTGACGAACATCGTCAACAATCGGTAGGAACAAACAAAAGCGAGCATGTTGTTTCAAACGTGGCTCGTATTTCAAGAAATTATTATTGGCATATTGAAGTGCCTTATCAAAAGTCATTTGCGACATTTCATTCTGTGATTTCTGATGCATTGTTGAATCCAGCTTTTCAGCAGGGAAGAAATCATCTAAATTAACATCCCCAACCATCGTAGTCTCCAAAAACTCTTTTTGCTTGTGCTTCTTATCTAAATAGTAACCTACAAACATATGCCCCGGTACTCGCACTAATATCGGATCTATTTCAATTGCCCGCAACAATGAAGCGAACAGTACAGTACCATCCACACAATTTATTTGCGAATTATTAAAAGATTCATCTAATGTACGAACTCGCTGGCTATAAACAATATTTGATGAGAGCGAGGTTGTACTTACTGAACTGTACTTAAAGTTACGACGTTGCAATACATTCCAAAGAGCATACACTTGTCTACGCACAGAAGAAGGTGTATGATAATGATACCCTACAAAACTATTTACAATTCTAGTATCTAATGCTTCGCGTAATATTTTACTTATCAACGGACTCTCTTCATTTACATACGCTGCAAAAAAGATTCCGGTATCATGAAATTTCCTTTTACTATCCACATAAGCCAACAAGCACTCATTTACACTTCTCACTGAATAGTTTTTAACTATATTCCCAGCATCCTTTCCATCAATAGTCGCTGAAATTGAAACACTCACAGGAGTTGGTTGTGTATTATTTTTTAAAGCCTGATAGTTCCATATTACATTAGGGAACAATTGATAGGTAGAATCAGCTTTATCAAGAATAAAATCTGTTATAGATTGATCGAAAAAAGGAGTCTTAGCAATGACTATCCGCACTTTGCTCATGGATTTATTAGACTTAATCTTTATCATAAATCCACCTTTAGGATCTCCCAGGTACTGAGGATTCGCCGGCTTAACAATAACTGTATCCGTTGTTGCCACAGCCAGAATAGCAGACGGGAATATATTCCCGCCTAGCTCATCTGTTACTTCAAAAGCCGAGGCAAATATTTGCCCTCTAATAATAAAAAAAACAGAACCTAGAATAATCCCAATAATAAGTATGTATACTAAAGACTTCTCTTTTTTCATTATCTTTTTAATTTCTCTTCATCGATCAATGACCACAATGATCATTGGCGTCCGAGCTTTCACTGTCATCTTTATCATGATGATCACACTCACCGTCACAATTATCACAGCCACAACTGCAACCGTCGTCGTCATGTGCCCTCAATAAATTGGCTAAACCTTGAAGTTCATCCTCTGTAGCAAGACGTGATTCTATAACTTCTCCTGTAAATATCAAATCAGCACCGGCTAAAGGATGATTCAAATCGACCGTTACAATATCATCAGCAACTTCTACTACAGTAGAATTCATTCTATTTCCTTCAGAGTCCATCAATGGAACAATTGCATCTTTATAAATATGCTCCTTATCAAAATGTCCATTGACTTCAAATGTAGAACGAGGCAGATCTATCACATGTGCCTCATCATATTCACCATATGCATCATCACAAGGAATTGTAAATTCAAATTTATCTCCCGCATTCAAGCCAATAACCTCCTTTTCAAAAGTCTCAAGTGTTGTATCCATTCCGGAAATGAACTGAAAAGGATGTTGCGCTGTAGCTTCTTCCACTAATTCTTTTTCTCCATCTTCCGTAGTATATAGCTTATACGACAGAATAATCATTTTACTTGCTGTTGTTTCCATCTTTATTTATTGATAATTAATGGGTACAAAGTTAATATATTTATTGATCTTTCGCAAACTACAAAATAATATCAATGCTAATGTCACAATCTTTATCAATAAAACAGGCTAATAATTAAATTCAATAGACAATGAGTATACTCTATATCTGATAAGTAACAGAATCCGGACATTTGATACAAACAAGTATATTTTGTGTTGAAATTTACATTTTAGCACATCAAATATTACGAATTATAATTTTTCAAAGAAAAAAAACTTCAATTTGTTTGGAAATATAAAAAAACGATTTACCTTTGCCCCCGAAATAGAAACAAAAGAAAAAGAAATGTTACATACATCTATTATTATCAACCTAGTCATTTTGCACTTGCACGTCGTGGATATTCCAAAAATGTGAGAAAGGTTAATATGTATGTTTCATAACAAATAAGATATTGTATAAAAGCCTTTCTCAATAATATGAGAGAGGCTTTTTTAATTAAAGATTTTAATAGGATGAAAAATCAGTTACGTAGTTCGTTTAGTACTCAAGGTCGCCGTATGGCAGGAGCTCGTGCTCTATGGAGTGCCAATGGCATGAAAAAAGAGCAATTTGGTAAACCTATTATAGCAATTGTGAATAGCTTCACTCAATTTGTACCAGGGCACACTCATTTGCATGAGGCGGGGCAATTAGTGAAACAAGAAATCGAGAAACTAGGATGTTTCGCGGCAGAATTCAACACAATTGCTATTGATGATGGTATTGCTATGGGACACGATGGTATGCTTTATTCATTACCTTCGCGAGACATTATTGCAGATAGTGTTGAATATATGATCAATGCGCATAAAGCCGATGCTATGGTTTGCATTAGCAATTGCGACAAAATAACTCCGGGAATGCTAATGGCAGCAATGCGATTGAATATACCGGCAATTTTTGTAAGTGGTGGTCCCATGGAAGCCGGTAACTATAAAGGAGAGCAACTTGACTTGATCGATTTGATGGTTAAAGGTGCGGACCAATCAGTAACAGATGAAGAGATGAGTAATTTGGAGCAACATGGTTGCCCTGGCTGCGGGTGCTGTTCAGGCATGTTTACAGCCAATTCAATGAACTGTTTAACGGAAGCTATAGGTCTTGCATTACCCGGTAACGGAACCATTTTAGCCACTCATGCCAATCGTAAGAACTTGATGAAAGAGGCTGCAAGCCTTATTGTAAAAAACGCTTTAAAATACTATGAAGAAGGTGATGAAAGCGTATTACCACGAAACATTGCCACACGTCAAGCTTTCTTAAATGCTATGACTTTGGATATCGCAATGGGAGGATCAACCAACACTGTACTGCATCTTTTGGCTGTAGCTCATGAAGGTGAAATAGATTTTAAGATGGACGATATTGATATGCTTAGTCGCAAAGTTCCATGCTTGTGCAAAGTTGCTCCTAATACAAATAAGTATCATGTGCAGGATGTAAATCGTGCCGGAGGTATTGTTTCTATTATGGATGAATTAGCAAAAGGTAATCTTGTTGATGCATCTCTTAAAAGAGTAGATGGAATGACTCTTGCCGAAGAAATAGACAAATACAACATACTTAGTAAGAATATAACAGACAAAGCCAAAAAGATATATGCAAGTGGACCTGCAAACAAGTTCAGCACTGTAATGGGTTCACAAGAAACTTATTACAAAGATTTTGATTCTGATAGAGCCAATGGTTGCATCAGAGACCTAGAACATGCATATACTAAAGATGGCGGACTAGCTGTACTAAAAGGAAATATAGCTCAAGACGGTTGCGTTATTAAAACAGCAGGTGTGGATGAAAGCATTTGGAAATTCATCGGTCCGGCAAAAGTGTTTGATTCACAAGAAGCAGCATGCGAAGGTATACTTGATGAGAAAGTAGTGAGCGGCGATGTTGTTGTAATCACTCATGAAGGTCCTAAAGGTGGTCCCGGAATGCAAGAAATGTTGTACCCAACTTCTTATATAAAATCTCGTCATCTAGGTAAGGAATGTGCATTGATAACAGACGGAAGATTTAGTGGCGGTACATCAGGGCTGAGCATCGGACATGTTTCTCCGGAAGCTGCCGCAGGAGGTAACATTGGTAAACTAATTGACGGTGATATTATTGAAATTGATATTCCAAACCGTAGCATCAATGTGAAACTAAGTGACGCTGAGCTAGCGGCTCGTCCGCAAGCTCCTGTAACACGTAATCGTTTTGTACCAAAGAGTTTGAAAGCATACGCAAGCCTTGTTAGCTCTGCTGACAAAGGCGCTGTAAGATTAATCGATTAATGGGTAAAAATATGAATAACGAAATAATCACAGGTGCTGAAGCCTTAATGAGGGCACTAGAAGATCATGGAGTAAAAACCATATTCGGTTATCCCGGAGGTAGTATCATGCCGGTATATGATCAACTGTACGACCACCGCGACAAATTAAATCATATTCTGGTTCGCCATGAACAGGCTGCGACTCACGCGGCCGAAGGCTATGCAAGAGTTTCAGGCGAAGTTGGTGTATGTTTAGTTACCAGCGGACCTGGAGCTACAAACACAATCACCGGTATTGCAGACGCAATGATTGATAGCACTCCTATCATTGTTATTGCCGGTCAAGTAGGATCTGCTTTCTTAGGTTCTGATGCCTTTCAAGAAGTTGACCTTGTTGGCATAACACATCCCATAACCAAATGGAGCTACCAAATTCGCAACGCAAAAGATGTGGCTTGGGCAGTTGCTCGAGCATTCTATATTGCAAAAAGCGGACGTCCCGGACCTGTGGTTCTTGACTTTGCTAAAAATGCACAAATCGAAAAGACAGAATATACTCCTACTATTATTGACTTCATACGAAGTTACGTACCGATCCCCAATACTGACAAACAATCAATCAAAGAAGCTGCACAATTAATAAACAATGCCAAACGTCCGCTTGTATTAGTAGGACAAGGCATTGAAATTGGCAATGCGCAAAAAGAATTAAGAACTTTTGTTGAGAAAGCTCAAATGCCTGTAGGTTGCACAATCTTAGGACTATCCACTCTGCCAACTGACCATCCGTTGAACATGGGAATGTTAGGCATGCATGGTAACCTTGCCCCTAACGTTAAGACGAACGAATGTGACGTTTTGATTGCTGTAGGAATGAGGTTTGATGACCGAGTAACAGGAAATCTCGGCACTTATGCCAAGCAGGCAAAAGTGATTCATTTCGACATCGATCCATCAGAGATTGACAAGAATGTAAAGACAGATGTAGCAGTATTAGGTGATTGTAAAGAAACACTTGCTGCTGTAACAAATCTGTTGGTAGAGAATAATCATAAGGAATGGGTAGACAGTTTCAACGAATTTATTAAATTGGAGCATGACAAGGTTATATATCCTGAACTCCATCCAAGCGATGAGAACTTAAGCATGGGTGAAGTGGTTCGTGCTGTGAGTGAAGCAACCAACCACAAAGCTGTACTAGTTACTGATGTAGGACAGAACCAAATGATGTCTGCAAGATATTTTAAATATTCAGCAGATAGAAGCATTATTACAAGTGGAGGCCTGGGAACTATGGGCTTTGGACTACCAGCTGCTATTGGTGCCACATTCGGTGCCCCTGAACGTACAGTATGTGCGTTTATGGGCGACGGCGGAATACAAATGAACATTCAGGAGTTTGGTACTATCATGGAACAGAAAGCTCCCGTTAAAATAATATTATTAAACAACAACTTCTTAGGTAATGTAAGACAATGGCAGGCTATGTTCTTCAATCATCGCTATTCATTCACTCCTATGATGAATCCCGATTACATGAAAATTGCATCAGCCTATGACATTCCTTCAGCTAGAGTAATGAAAAGAGAAGAGTTGCAGGATGCAATTGATAAGATGCTTAGTTGTGACGGACCGTTTCTACTTGAAGCATGTGTCATAGAGGAAGGAAATGTAATGCCTATGACACCTCCGGGAGGATCCGTTGATAAAATGTTGCTTGAATGTTAATTAGGAAGATTATGGATAAAACATTATATACAATTATCGTACATTCGGAGAATATAGCCGGACTTCTCAATCAGGTTACTGCGGTGTTCACTCGTCGGCAGATCAATATTGAAAGTTTAAATGTTTCAGCGTCTTCAATCAAAGGTGTACACAAATACACCATAACTTGCTTGACCGACAAAGAAACTGTAGAGAATGTAGCAAAACAAATCCAAAAGAAGATTGATGTAATTCAAGTAAATTACTTCACAGACGATGATATATTTCTTCATGAAATAGCATTATACAAACTATCTACACCTGAATTTACCGAATGCCCGATGGCATCAAAGGTGATTCGTAGATGTAATGCTCATATAGTAGAAGTCAATCCGGTATTCTCTATAGTTGAATTAGCCGGAATGACAGAAGACATCACTTCTCTTTACGAACAATTACAAGCGTTAGGATGTGTTCTTCAGTTTGTACGTTCAGGTCGTGTAGCAATTACAACCAGTTGCTTCGAACATGTGAATGAATTCCTTGAAGACCGCAAACAAAAATACGAACAAAGTAAAGAATAACATCACATGGAACAAAGCAAAGTTGGAAGATACAAGTTCATGGCAGAGCCTTTTCACGTTGATTGCAATGGTGAATTGCCTATGAATGTATTAAGCAATTGTATGCTTAATGCGGCTGATTTTCATAGCGATGCACGTGGATTTGGAATTACATTTCTAAGAGAAAATAAATGTACATGGGTGCTTTCACGATTAGCTGTTGAGATGAATCGCATGCCATACCAATACGAATCATTTGAAATAGAAACTTGGTGCGAAAAGATATATCGTTTCTTCACTGACCGTAACTACAATGTTTATGACGGACAAGGTAAAATAATCGGTCACGCTCGTTCTGTTTGGGCAATGATAGACATTGATACGCGCAAACCTCTTGACCTTCTATCCGTTCAAAGTGGACGATTGGTTGATTATGTGGATCCTGATCTTGAATGCCCCATGGAAAAGCCTTCACACATCAAATTGCATGAAGGGAAACTTGTGAAAGAATATACATCACAATACAGCGACATAGATATCAACGGACATGTCAACAGTGTCAAATATATGCAGCACATACTTGATATATTCCCTATGGAGAAATATAAGGCACAACGTATCAAACGATTTGAGATAGCATACGTTTCAGAATGTTACTACGGGAATACACTTTCTTTTTACAAGGAAGAGCCGGAAGAAAACATCTCTGATATAGAAGTTAAATGCAATGATACCGTAGCTTGCAGAAGTAGAGTTGTTTTTGAGAATAAATAAGAGACAATTATAATATGTACAATAACTGTGGCTATTAAACCACAATAAAAACTTAAGTAAAATGGCAAAATTGAATTTTGGTGGTGTTACTGAAGAAGTAGTAACACGCGAAGAATTTCCTTTGGAGAAAGCCCGCGAGGTTTTAAAAGATGACACAATTGCAATATTAGGGTATGGAATCCAAGGTCCTGGTCAATCTCTAAACTTGCGCGACAATGGCTTTAATGTAATTGTTGGTCAACGTAAAGGTGGTAAGACATGGGAGAAAGCAGTAGCTGACGGATGGGTTCCCGGTGAAACTTTATTTGATATTGAAGAAGCTTGCGAAAAAGCTACGATCATCGAATACTTGCTTTCTGATGCCGGTCAGATTGATCAATGGCCTACCGTTAAGAAACATTTGACCAAAGGCAAAGCTCTTTACTATTCTCATGGATTTGGTATCACATTCCAAGATCGTACAGGGGAAGTTCCTCCTACAGATGTAGATGTTATCTTGGTTGCTCCTAAAGGATCTGGTACTTCTCTTCGTACAATGTTCCTAGAAGGACGTGGACTTAACTGCTCTTTCGCTGTTGGTCAAGATGCTACAGGCAAAGCCTATGAACGTACAATTGCTTTAGGTGTTGGTATTGGTGCAGGTTATCTGTTTGAAACCACTTTCAAACGTGAAACTTGGTCAGATCTTACCGGTGAGCGTGGTACCTTGATGGGAGCTATCCAAGGTCTTTTGTTAGCACAATACGAGACATTGCGTGAAAACGGTCATACACCTTCTGAAGCATTCAACGAAACGGTTGAGGAACTAACTCAATCACTAGGCCCGATGTTCGGTGAAAAAGGTATGGACTGGATGTATGCAAACTGCTCAACTACAGCTCAACGTGGAGCTCTTGACTGGATGGGCCCGTTCCATGATGCAGCAAAACCTGTATTCGAGAAACTATACAACTCTGTGAAGACCGGACATGAAGCTCAAGTTTCAATTGATAGCAACTCTAAACCAGACTATCGTGAGAAATTAAATGCTGAGTTAAAAGCTTTGCATGAAAGTGAAATGTGGCAAACTGGTCAAACAGTACGTACATTACGCCCAGAAAGAAACTAATTAACAATCGTTAGTCAGAAATATAAGTGCTAGAGAGCGTGTCTATTTTGACATGCTCTCTTTTATTTATACGGTTCGAACGTTCATCAAATAAGCTTCTTTGTTTTACGATAATTCTCGCGAAAGTCTTTTGGAGAAACACCTTTGTACTTCTTGAATATTCGATTGAAATTGGATAGATTATTAAATCCACAGTCAAAACAAACTTCAGTAATTGAATTGGTGGTATCAACAAGCAATCGAGCAGCATGCCCCAACCTTATCTTTATCAAATAATCCATCATTGTAGTACTTGTACGTTGCTTAAAGAAGCGACAAAACGAAACTTTCGCCATATTCACCATGGCAGCCATCTCATCCTCACGAATAGTTTCGCGGTAATGCATCTCCAAATAAGTCTGAATCTTTAATATCCTACGACTGTCGCTACTCGGCTGCACTTTTGCAAATGAAGAACTTGCCAGCATCTTTCCTTCATATTGCGACAGTTCATACAAGATGGTCAGGAACTTTAAGAAAGAGTAAAAACCTTCCTTCTCCATCACCAGAGAGTTTATTAAGTTGTAAACCTTCATGATTGCTTCCATCGGAAAAGTCAAACCATGGCGAGCACGCTTCAGCATACTGGCTATACTGTCAAACTGATTCTTGTTAAGCATATCCTCGGAAATAAGATCTGGAGAGAACTGTATGGTGATTTCCCTTATTTGCTTCGAGTCACAATCACTTTGCTCCCATACATGTTCCAACTCGCTACTAGTGATGAGCACCAAGTCATAGTCACCAATCACCTGAGTATTATCTCCCACGATCCGTTTCACACCTGAAGCTTTCTCCACATAGTTCAGCTCAAAATCCTTATGAGTATGTATAGGATAGGTAAACTCTGTCTTATGTCGTTCCACTATGTAGAAACAGTCTCGGAGAGACAACGGAGTGATTTCGTGAATAATTTTATTGACGTGTGTATTCATTATATTGAATTCATATGTGTTCATTTATAAGGCTTACTCTTTTACTAAAAACAATAGATTCTGACAGCCAATCAAGCCACTCAAATCTAGAAATAACTATAAGAAACGATGCTAATCATCTATCTAAAGGATTCACTCTATCTGTTTCTGATATTCTTCTCACCACCTTGCAGGGATTGCCCAAGGCAACAACTCCTGATGGTATATCGTGCGTCACAATACTACCTGCACCAATCACCGTATTATCGCCTATAGTCACGCCTTGCATAATGACTACCGACCCTCCAATCCATACATTATTCCCAATGCTTATAGGGAGCGAACGCATAATCCCGTCACTGCGTTGATCCGGCTGCAAAGCGTGGCTCACCGTATAAATACCAACATTAGGCCCGATAAAGACATGATCTCCGATCATTACAGACGCCTCATCCAAAATAGTAAGATTGAAGTTCCCCATAAAATAATCACCTATCGTAATGTGTTCACCAAAGTCACAATAAAAAGGAGAATGAATAATGAAGTGCTTTCCTACTCTTCCCAAAAGGCGATGAATGATTGTCTCTCTTTCATCCTTCTTGCTTGGAGGAAGCTGATTATATTGATAGATCAATTCTTCTGCTTTCCCTAATCCCTGAGCAATCTGTGGGCAAATGCCATACATCCATTGACCGGATTTCATTTTATCTAAATCATCCATGACCTAATTCTTCTGCTAAGATATTTATTTTATTCCAAACAAAGATAGATAAATATTATAATATCTATTCCCTATCCATTTGTTTTAATCATTAATCCATCAAGTACTTTTTTAAATGACGGCGGATAAAGGGGAACGCTTTAGGTTCTTGAACAGATATTAATTTTGTAGCAAGTTACCTTTAATTTGCGCCACAAATATAATGATTATTACATTTAAGCTGTATCTTTGCACAAAAATTAATAAAGATAGAGTTTTCAACAATATGAAGAATAAGAGCTACTTCGGTCATATAGCCATGTTTTCTGCGAACTTAATGTGGGGATTAAATTCTCCGATTGCCAAGCGTGCACTTCTTTTTGGAGGAGGAGTCGTAAGCTCCACATCTCTCACACTATTCAGAATGTTCGGGGCGTGCATCCTTTTTTGGATTGCATCCATCTTCACCAAGAAAGAACATGTGCATCATGATGATATGCTGAAACTATTCTTCGCAGCATTATTCGGCGTTGTCTTGAATCAAGGAACCTTCATTTACGGTTTGAGTCTGACATCCCCTATTGATGCATCAATCGTCACCACCACCATGCCGATCATTACCATGATCGTAGCAGCACTCTACCTGAAGGAGCCTGTAACAGGAAAGAAACTTATCGGCATTTTCTTCGGTGCATCTGGTGCACTTATACTGATTCTTACAAGCAAACATACAGGGGGAGCATCACGCGGAACAAACAGTTACCTAGGTGATTTGTTATGTATGACAGCTCAGCTCAGTTTTGCCATCTACCTTACATTCTTTAAAGACTTGATAAGCAAATACTCGCCTATCACTCTACTAAAATGGATGTTTATGTATGCATCAATATGCTTCATCCCATTTTCTTATCATGATGTATCATCCTTAGCATATTCGACCTTGCCATGGGATGTGATACTTGACATCATGTACGTTGTGGTTTGCTCCACATTCCTTGCTTATGTATGCGTACCTATAGGACAAAAGTACTTGCGCCCGACAGTAGTGAGCATGTACAATTATATTCAACCGATAGTCGCAGCCATTCTCACCGTATTACTGGGCATGGATACATTCGGAATCACCAAGCTTGTTGCCGTTATCTGCGTATTTTCCGGCGTATACTTTGTGACTCAAAGCAAATCAAAAGCACAGCTGGATGCATTCAAAGCTCAACAAGAAGCAAATGACAACAAACCTACTGAATGACAGATTTTATAATCCAATTCAAATAAAAGATTAAAGCAAGCTGATACTATTCAGCTATGTAAGAAAAGCATTGTTACTGTAAGAGAAGGTATCTCCATGTGGAAATACCTTCTCTTGCTATAATAAAAAGTTTAGAATGCATTATTGAAAACTATTCAAACATAGCTTACATTTTTTGATTTCAATTAGGACAGTCCAATGTTTTACGAAGGTTAAACTTAAGTTTAACCATTGATAAATTTAAGTTTAACCTTTGTAAAACTTGCGTGTCACATCTGTAAAACAAAAAAATGTTACTTGTGAATTCAAAGAATCTCAAGTAACATTCAGAAATTTCGTCCTATAAGTGTCCTGTTTTGCAAGGAGCTTTGATGAGAAAACTCCTAATTCAAATGATAATTGCTAGTATTACCCACTTTATTCAGTTCAAGTGACAAACGCTTCTCCTCTATCGTATTCAGAAGATAACGAGTTGTGGTGATGAACGATTTAAACACCCCCGAAAGGAACAATTCTTTATTCGGGACTTCCGCAGAAAGCAAAACATTTGTCTTTATATAAAGCTGCACATTCTCATCCGTGATAACACTTAGCACTTTCGGATACACATTTACGTTCACGGTATTAATAACATCAGCAAGCATATCCGATTCATCCAATGATCCGGTATAGCAGCTTGCTTGCCATATATCCAAGAACAAACATTTATTTTCAGTACAAACCTTAAAATATTCACCTTGATATTTAATGATAAACCGCCCCTCTTCATCTCTTCTATATTGACATCCCATTTGATCCAACACGGATAAAAGTATCTCTGAAACGCATCCACACTTTGATGGACTTTCTTGTTTTTCAGTCTTTAAATCCAATGTTTTAAGACTCTCATCAGTCAATTTAGTAGATTTCTTTATTCTTCTTGCTTCAATCAACAAAAGAGCCAACAACCCTGAAACAAGAACAACTAAAATCACCAATATAATTTTCATCATATCATCTCCCGTTTTACTCTATCATAACACTTCACGAAGTAATTACCTGCCTTTAAACACTCATCAAGCATCGTGGATACATAAACCTCCGGCTTAAATATTGCGGATGAAAAGATAAATTCATTCTTTATGTGTAAATCAATACATTTCCTTTTCATATCCACATTATATACCACCTTTGTTGAACAAGCACTGTTCGCCTCATTCACTACACGTTGCACAATACCTAACTCCTCCGTAGGAACAGAAAAGAACAAATAAAACCAAACCGTAGTAAGCAATGCCGTATCACTGGCATTCATCACAAAATGTCCGTCTTGATAATCAAAACAGATATCTTTATCCTCATCCACTGTCGGCTTGCAACACATGTTGCGCAGTGTCTCTAACATGCACTCCCTAGTTTCACCCATACATAAATAACAATTGAATGACCTTTAAGTTGACTAAAAAACAAAACATTAATTACAAAATATAGCGTTAACGCCCACATATCCGTTAAATCATGTTATACAGCATACTTTTCTCATGAAAGTACTTGCTAAACAGAAAAAAGGGGTTACCTTTGCAACTGTGTTTTTCATAGTATTAGATTTAAGGTTAACAAAGGTTGGAGCAAGGCGTTGCTCCTTTTTTTATGTCCTTTTATAAACCACCTCATGCTAATCTATAATATACCGTATCACGAAAAGAATTGAAAGCACATACAAGGTGATATTCACTCTCCTAAAGTTTCCTGTAAAGAGATTAATAACCGTATAACTTAGCAATCCCAATGAAATACCTTCTGCAATAGAATAGGTCATAGGCATCATGATAATGGTTATGAATGCCGGCATAGCCTCTCCAAAATCATCTAACTCAATATGACGTACACTGCCCATCATCAACACACCTACCGATACTAATGCACCGGTGATTGCGGCACTGGGCACAATTAAGAACAGTGAAGAAAAGAATAATGCAAACAAAAACAATACTCCGGTCACCACGGAAGTCAAGCCCGAGCGACCACCTTCGGCCATACCTGCTGAACTTTCAATGTAAGTAGAGATAGGGCTTGAGCCGACCATTCCGGCCATTGTCGTTGCTATGGCATCACTCAACAAAGCTTCTTTCATATGCGGCACTTTACCATCTTTGTCCATCAGTCCGGCTTGAGCACTTGCCCCTACCAACGTACCTATCGTATCAAACATATCCATAAACACCATGAGCAATACAATGATGAGCATGTTCCAATTGAGCAGTGCCTTGAAATCAAACTTCAAGAAAGTCGGTGCTAAAGAATGAGGCATTGAAATGATAGAAAAGTCTTTGGGAAGTGTGGTCACTCCTAAAGGAATACCTATTACCGTACATGCCAAGATACTAATGAAGAGAGCACCTTTCACATGTAATTTCATCAATATACTGCTCAATAAAATGCCGACAATTGCCACAATGGAAATATGAGTAAAGGATCCCAACTTAATAAAAGTAGATGGATCTGATACAACGATGTTACCATTCTTCAAGCCTATAAAAGCAATGAAAAGCCCCAATCCTACGGATATGGCATAACGTAAATTCAACGGAATACAATCAACTATCTTCTCACGAATGTTCAACAAGGTGAGTATGATAAATATAATACCCTCAGCAAAAACAGCCGTTAAAGCAGCTTGCCATGTGAAACCCATCGCTTGGCAAAGAGTAAAGGCAAAGAAAGCATTCAATCCCATTGCAGGCGCTTGTGCAAAAGGGATCTTGGCTATGAAGGCAAGTAATAAAGTGCCGACGGCCGACACTAAAGCGGTTGCTGTGAACACAGCACCTTTATCCATTCCTGTTGTGCCCAGCACCTCCGGATTCACGGCTAAGATATAGCACATTGTTAGAAAAGTAGTAAGCCCGGCAATAAACTCAGTGCGGACATTCGTCGTGTTTGGATCGAATCCAACAAGTTTCTTAAACATACAAACAATATTTTACGCGTGCAAATGTACGCAATAAAACAAAACAGGGCAAATGATTATATTGTATTCATGTTTTTTATTAAATTTGTAACCCATTAAATGCGTTCAGATTATGAATAAATACCAACAAATAGAAACTGCGGTAGAAATGTCTTTAAACGACAAAGAAAAACTTTATCCGAATCAATCTCCTCGAATCAGCACCAGCTTCAAGGAATGGGCTGGTATCGATCTCACACAATTCATGAGTCTTTTGGATGTGAACTCATTGAAACACGATTCAGAGAACTTTACTATAAAAGAGACATTGCCTCACATTAGAATATATACTGAACTGATAAAAAAAGGAAGACAAGCATTTGAAACCGGTGAGATCACTTATGGGTTTGCACAATCTCCCTTTGGTGAAATTATTGTTGGCAGTACTCACCAAGGTGTATGCTGCTTCTCTTTTTCCAATGAGGATCATGACAAAGCCCTGAAAAGAGTTGTTGATCAATGGCAACCGTCACATCTGACTCGTGATGATAAAGCGGCTAAGATAGTCGTTGACAATTTATTCTCAAGCGAGAACAAACTGCCGGATATCCACATGCGAGGATCTGAATTGCAAATTAAAGTGTGGCAAGCTTTATTACTCATTCCTTTTGGTCACGTCACCACATACGGCAGTGTGGCACGTATCATCCATAACGAGAAGGCTGTAAGAGCTGTTGCTACTGCTGTGGGACAGAACCCGATTGCTATTATCGTTCCATGTCACCGTGTAGTACGCAGCGAGGGGATTCTAGGGAATTACTATTGGGGAACTCCTAAGAAAGCGTGTATTCTTGGTTGGGAAAGAGCAAAGGTCTACAAATAAAAGCGCCTTTCAATTATACTTTTTATCTTTGCAACGTAAAAAGAATAAAGACAATGAATCGTTTAAATAAATACATCGTATCCTCTCTTTTCTTTGCGCTTCCGGTGTTGTGCCAAGCGCAAACCACATTAAGATCACAGATTGAGGCTGTAATAAAAGGTAAGAAAGCTCAAGTGGGTGTATGTGTCATCAATCAACAAGGTGACACGGTTACAGTCAACAACCGGATACATTACCCAATGATGAGTGTCATGAAGTTTCATGAAGCATTGGCTCTCTTAAATAAAATGAATAAAAAGAAGACTTCACTTGATACGGAAATATTAATCCGCCCAAGTGATTTATTCCCCAAGACATATAGTCCCATGTATCAAAAATACGGCAATAAGAAAAGTTTCTCCTTGCCAATCAAAGATGTACTTAAATATAGCATCTCATATAGTGATAATAATGCATGTGATATATTATTTCGCTACGTAGGCGGTCCGCAAGTGGTGGATAACTACATTCACAAGTTAGGATTCAAAGACATAGCTATCAAAGTAAACGAGCAAAACATGTACGACAATCCTCAATGCTTATATAAGAATTGGTCCACTCCGTTGGCTACAGCTCAGGTTCTAAGATCCTTCCTCCTAAACAAGTTATTTGATGATTCATACAAAGACTATTTGCTAAAGATCATGAAAGAGACAACCACCGGAACCGACAAAATAAAAGGCTTGTTACCTAACGATATTATAGTTGGTCATAAAACAGGTAGTGCTGCAAGAGATGAATCCGGACTAAAAGCGGGTGACAACGACCTTGGTTTTGTTTATCTTCCTAATGGGAGATTCTACGTCATCGCCGTATTTGTTAAAGACTCCAAAGAAGATGATCAAACAAATGCTCAGATCATTGCCCAGATATCAAAGTTGGTGTATGACTATGAAAAAGAATAATCTCCCCACCGTCTGATCCTGTGTATTTGCGCAAGAGCTCTTGAATGTAAGAAGCATTTGCCAACACATTTTTTTTGTCACCATCATAGCCGTTGACAACAGCAAGAATCTTAGTGGTTGAGAGATCCATCTTTGTTCTTTCATTATCACTCGTCGGAGTGCCTACACCGCCTACACTATCGCGATAAACAGGTAACCCATGAATGTTAATGATTCCACGTCCAATTCCTTCGTAAGGTTCCCCGTCTTTTCCTACTCCTAGAGTGAGCGTGTCGCCTACGATCTTGTTCGCATCAAAGCCTCCGATGCTATATCCGTATGCAATGCTCGCCAAATTGATCAAGTCAACCAGCACATCTATTTTGTAAAGATCCATACCTCGTAGCAATCGACGAATGAGAGCCTCCGAAGCCGGTCTATATCTGCTGGGATCTTTTCCACAAGCACGATATACATCACGAGTAGCTTTAATGGCTGATATTTGTTTGATGGTTTCTGTTGTATATTGAGCTTTGTAAGTCTCTGCCCATCCGTTTATTTCTTTCCAAAGGTCCTCATTATAAGGAGCGTTTTTTACATCTGCCAACACGGCTGCACCCACAAATAAAGGACAAACTGTCTTAATTTCTTCTGATACAATTATATTCATCTTCGTAGCTTTTTCGTTTGATCTGCGTACAAACTTACAAAATATTTCTTAGAATTTGAAAAGAAAAAATACGGTACAAAATAAATGATCTTATTCTGTACCGTACCGCAATTTATTGTAATACAATTTTATTTCAGCCAATTAATAATCTTGTCACACCGAGGAGATTGTCTGGTTGGAACAAAATCTACCAACCGTCCTTCTTCATCAATCATGAACTTTTGAAAGTTCCACTTAACAGGTGCATCAAACTTCCCATTCTCAGACTTCATTGTAAGCCATTTATAAATAGGAGCGATGTCTTTTCCCTTGACGGATATTTTACTCATCATCGGAAAGGATACTCCATAATTCAATGTACAAAAGGCTTTTATTTGATCATTTGTTCCGGGCTCTTGATGTAAGAAATTGTTTGCAGGGAAACCGATGATAATAAAGTTTTTGTCTTTATATTCCTGGTACAGTGACTCCAATTCCTTGTACTGTGGTGTAAACCCACATTTGGAAGCGACATTCACAATCAAAACCTTCTTGCCTTTTAGTTGCGACATATTAAACTCTTTGCCGTCAATATCTTTGACCGTGAAATCGTATAATGTCTTTTCTTGAGCCACAATGATTTGGCACAACAGAAGCGATAGTATAAAAAGTACTTTCTTCATATTCATTCATTTTCTTAAGTTACAAAGCTTTGTATTTATTCAATGCTCTCTTTATCTATAACACAGCATATATACAATAGTTCTCAACTTGAATGACTATTTTTTGCTAAAAGTTGTTCCTGGTAATTCTTCATCCATGAGTTGTAGAAAATCCTTTATCTCTTGTTCGTCATTAGGCGTACCATGGAAATTCACGGTCAAAGTCATGCATTGCTTAAATGTAGTTACTCCTATTTGGAAATAGGGTTTATATTTAATGGAACCTGTCATATAAGAAGAGGTGGCGTTCACTCCTTCAAATTGAAGTTTGTTATGGTCAATAATACCTATGTTAGTAAGCGAAAGTGGCGGATTGCTAAACGATTTCATTATTATCTTCTTAGCCATTGGATAAGGAAATAATTCATATAACAAATGTCCGGCCATGACCCCGCCTAGACAGGTAAACTCTCTTTTTTGTTTATTCATCGTTTTTCTTACCTTATCAAGAGTTTCCTTATAAGTACTCCCTATTTCGCTAATATCACAAGTAATAAAAGAAACGAGGTTGCATATACCTTCATTCCCTTTATTGGGAATATATTTCCGTAAGTCTACCGGACAAGGCAACGTTATTGCGTTTTTGTGAAACTTCTTCTGAATAGCTCTTATAAAGGCGGCAAACAGGGCATCATTTATAGTAGCTTGCTCCTCATTTACATATTCCTTGATTTGTAAAAACCTATTTTGAGAGAGAGAATGTGTGATGATAAAAGGTCTGTCTTCATCCCCTTCAAAAGAAAAAGAGAGATCATCTTTCTTTTCCTTTTTCGTTATGACTGAATAGAATATCTTCATCTTATCCCAAAGAGAAATGTGTTTAAAAACCTGAGACATGCTTCGAGATCGTTCTAAAGCAGGAGGCATATATGTTGGATCTTTTTCAAGATGGGAGTAAATGTCGCTCATTTCGTATAGATATTGTTTGAATCCTGCGGCATCACAAAGCATATGATTCATCGTGATACAAAGAGAATCGCATGATTTACTTCTTAAGATTGTTGCTTTTATTTGTGGCCCTTTTTCTTCATTCGTCTTTTGAACAATATATTTCGGCTTTTCTTCTTCTATCCGATCAGTCATTATTACTGTAACTAGATCTTCTGCAGACAAATCACACCGTTTCCAATAGGGAGTCGGGAAAGCTTTTACATATTGACATTTAATTATTGGCATTATTCGTGCAGACAAGTCCATAGCTGTTTTAAAGATCTTTTCATTGATATGAGTATCAAAATCTACCACAAAATGAAGTTGATGATCGTTATATTTAAATGTACCAAACATCAATTGAACCATATCCAAGAATTCAACTTTATACCTTCTATTTTCTTCTTTCATTATTTTATAAATCTCAGAGACATTACAAGTTTAATTTCTCACGTAAGACTTTATAACCGTTGACACTTATGCGCAGACATTCACCGGAAGTAAGCTGCAACAATTGTTTCTGTCCATATCGCTCTATCTTTGATATCTTACTTATGTTCACAATATATGACCTGTGTACCCTAACAAATTTATCAGGCGGAAGTTGGGCTTCATAGGACTTCATGGTTTCATCCTTCAACCAATGTCCTTCTGCCGTAACTAAAGATACATAGTCATCTTCAGCTTTAATGCATATTAAATCTTCAACAGGTATCACTTTTATCTTTTGTCCTACTCTTACTGTTATTCGTTCTATTATATTTTCAGGTTTCGTTTCTTCTTGTACGATATCCGATTCATCATCCAAGTCTTCCTCCGGTTTATTCTTTTGATAATAAGAACAATATACGCAATACAAGAAAATCAAACATAAAACTCTTGCCGGCAGTGTATATCCAAAAGAGCTAAACTCCACTCTAAAAAACAAATAGATCAATAACAGTTCTACCCCAACAGCCACTATCACTCCAACCACGCAATACAGTATATAAAAGATGAATGATTGATAAGCGGTAGCATCTCTAGGAAGGCTATAAGTAAAGATATTCCACAATAATACCGATTCAATAAAGAAAATCACAGTCGATCCTAATCCGTCAATAAACATACTTGCGACATCCGCATGTTCTGACAGGCCGAAAGAGAAACTATAAGCCATTCCTATCAAAACACATAAAAAGATAGTACTTCGCCGAATATATACATCTGCTATGATCGGACTGCTTAACATCTGATTTCGCCTCCTGACAAAACCGTATCTACAATAATGATAAGCTTTCTGTCAACGTAGACACCATTCGTTCCACGTTTATCTTCAAATCCACTCAAAACAGAATGTGTATGAAGTTCAACAGGCCAATCCTTTGGAATAAATAAAGTCACTCCGCCACAAACTCCTTTTAAATTCAAGACAACATCTCCTTCTGCCAAAGAAGTTCTACGTAAATCTAATTTCACTCCACCAAGAACTGTGTTTATTTCGCCTCCACGAAACTCTGTACCCAAGAAGATCTCCTCAGTACCATTCAGCACATAATCATATTTTATTCTCCCATCAGCACCATAAGTTTCATGATTGTACTGTTGGTGCATATCCATGAAATCATCCCAATGTTTGTTATGATGATGATGGTGGTGGCAATGATGGTGATGAGGAAAGAATGAATGACTGATAACCAATATTCCTACCAAGATGATAATCACCGGCCACAAAATAGCATTAAACATCTCTTCGGAATACTTGAACCCCATTACTACGGATAATTGAGGCAATAAAGAAATCGCACCAACGGCTGCAACCGCTGCTCCCCAAAAGTAATGACGAGCAATGATCCATCCACATCCCAAAACAATCAATAACATTTCCCATGAAAGTACAATGGGCTTCCATGCTACAGGCAAAACACCTATATTAAATAATAGATAGCATATGCCTATCAAAACAATTAATCCGCCCCAAAAGAGCTTACGTAATAATCGATTCTCCATTCTTATTTTTATTAATTATATGTACAAAGATAAATAACTCAAATGCATAATACAACTATAAATCGGTGAATGCATAGAACCTTACCGGTAAAGTAGATTCAGCACAACCATTGATTATAGCAAGTTACATGAAATGCATCAAACTTCTTACATTCACAAGTCGCCATATTGCAGGCATCGAATTTGCATTAGACAATATAACACAAATATTGAACAGAAGATATGACACACCTATCAAAATAGCTAATCTTTTCCATACTAAATTCATGGAATCTTGATCTTTCATCTTCATAACTTTTTTATTTATTTCGTACACAAATGTAATAGTATAAGGTACGTTATAACAATAGCTCTTCGGTGAACCATACATATAATACCGGTATACACATTTATTAATCGATGAACTTTATTTTGGGAATAGCTTTCCTTGTATTCTTTGCAACTGCTTTTACTGAAGAAGCGAACAATTCCAGATCAGTATTTTCAAGAATCGATTTAAACTCCGATAGTAAATCTTTATGAGTCCGGCACATTTTAAATGATAACTTAAGACAAAGTGATTGCACTGCATTTGGATACGCGGGATCAAAACAATGATCTAAACAAAAGTTCAGGAAATCTACTCGCAAGGGACTACGTATTGGAAGACAATTAAAAATAGACAGCAATTGACGACGAGTTCCCATGCACGTATCTTCATTCAATACTTTATCCATCATATTGTCTTGAAGCGGAATAAAATAATCCGGTCTGCTAACACAAAGCTTTTCACAGACCCATGCTGCCCTCCAACTTATTTTACTATCAGAACTATCTATCAACGAATACAATAACGAAAAGGAATCCGGCTCTCCTTTCAATGAATCAATGATTAAATCAATACGTTTCCTATTAAGACTTTTTCGCAGTCTTTCCTCCAAATTTTCCATAAAATAGAATTACATTTACATCTTAGAATACAAAACTATTAATTGTTTCGTAAACAAAGTACATCTTTAACCATCATTTATTATAGGTATGATATTATCTTTTAGAAAAGCGACCAATAATGATTTGAAAGAGATTGTTAGTCTATACAATGATTCTATTTTGCAATTAGACAACTACGGCATCAACCAATGGGACGAAATCTATCCAAATCAAGATGTCATAAAAGAAGACATCAACAAAAAGCAAATGTATGTCGGAACCATTAACAACGCGATTGCCGTGGCCTTTGTTTTAAACGAGCAAACTGACGAAGAATACAAATCAGGCAAATGGCACAACTCAACGGATCCTTATATGGTAGTCCACAGACTTTGCGTAAACTGCAATTTGCAAAACAAAGGCATTGGATACAAAACAATGCAACACATTGAATCTTTCTTAAGCAGCAAAAACATTAAAGCCATTCGATTGGATGCTTTCACTGAAAATCCATATTCCCTACAACTTTATAAAAGACTTTGCTACAACATCGTCGGAACTGCAAATTGGAGAAAAGGAGTATTTTACTTAATGGAGAATTTGATTTAACTTGTGACGAATCTTACATTATTTGCTCCATATTCTATATCCTACACGAATCACCGGAGACAAATCTATATTAGGAATCGTATATTTTGCTCCATTGAAATCAAGACTTTTGCTTCTTCTACAATAAACATGAAAGGCAGGTTGCACATAAAACGATTTACCTATAAAGAATTGATATCCTACACCTCCACCGGCATCCACACTAAACAAATCTTTCTTCATCCCGGTGCTCTTCTGCTCAATTTGGAATGTATGTAACTCCAAATAAGTATAAACTTCAAGATTCTTCCAAACATTATACCCCAAGAATACACCGGGAGATGTCTTGTAATATCTTTTAAAATCAGCGGACGAATTATTCACACCGGCTTTCTCGGCATCATAACTTCCTCCATTAATAACACTAACACGCACTCTTAATTTCTCATATCTGTATCCAACTCCAATATGATAACCACCGGTAAGAAACATAGGGAATAAGCTTTCCACCTCTAGCGCCTCCTTCGGTTCCTTAGTTGATGAAGCCACATTGTTAGATTGAGAAGCTACATCTTGAGCACTCAAACTAAAGACTAACAAAAAAGAAAAGACCAAGCAACAAACAATACTTTTTCTCATAACTCTGATATTTTATTATTTCGTTGCAAAGTTCGCCATTCTTATTCTAACTCATTCTCCACATTTGTTACCAAATCATTTTTCCGAGAAAAGACCATTACGAATGCGACTCAAAGACTTAGGAGCTATACCTAAATAATTAGCTATATGATACAAAGGAACTTTCTGAAAGATCTCTGGATAACTCTCTAAAAGATTCAAATATCGATCCGTAGCAGACAAGGTTTGCAAATCAATGCTCAATTGAACCAATTTCACATAAGCTTGTTCCATCAATATTCGGCCAAATCTTTCCAATGCAGGTATCTCTACATACAATCTTTCCAAATCGCTGTTTTGTATAAAGAACAACTCAGAATCTTCTATTGCCTTTATATTGAGATGAGAAGGTAATTTCTTTAATCGACTATAATTATTAGTGACCCACTCATTTTCAAAAGCGAAGTCTGTTGTTATTTCATCTCCGTTATCCAATGATTTGTAATAAATCAATGCACCTTTATCTACATAAGCAATAAAATCACAGACAATGTCCTCTTTTAAGAAGGACTCATTCTTCTTTATTGCTTTCCTCTTAATTACATGTTCCAGTTTGCACCATTCTTCCGTGCTCAAAGAGATACATAAGGATATATTCTTTTTAATCTTCTCAAGGTCATTCATACCCATTTTTCTTACAAAAATACGATTATACATTTGATATCCTAATGTTTAGATCATAAAAAAGACGCATACTTGATGCATGCGCCTTTTTATAGATTTTAGTCTATCAATATCCGGAGTTTTGCCAGAAGCCGCTACCTTCTACTGTCGAATAATTAGTAATAGCATCAAGTTCCGTCTGAGGGATAGGACGTAAATAGCAATTTACACCTAATGATTTTATTCCTGATTGAGCCTGAGCATTATATTGATTCACTCTATCAACTAATGTATGAGTACGCTTTAAATCAAACCAACGTTGTTGCTCACCACAAAGTTCAACAGCACGTTCATCAAGTATGGTATTTAAATCAGCTGATCCGCTCAATGTATTGTCTTTTCCAGAGATAGCTCTTACTGTACGTAATTGATTTATCGTTGCCATTGCAGCAGCACCACCTTCTGTGTAAAGCTGACACTCAGCTTTGATCAAATACATTTCAGCCAAACGCATAACGATAGCATCACGACTGGATATATCCCATGTAGGGTAGCTCGGATTATAGACATTGTCCAAGAACTTCTTTATTCCAGGATATGAACACCAACCTGCAATCTTATAAGTATTGTAACGATTATCACCATAAACATCTGATGTTGCTTTAGCAGCTTCAGTAGGTAAGGCTTTAGATGGATCCGAAGAACTGTATACAGGGATATCACCACCGGAAGCAAACTGTATACGATAACGATTCTTTGCCCAAGCTTGAGCTGCCTGACCTGCCGTAGTACTTCCATCTAACGGGCTATAATAAATTGCCGTATCAGTCATAAGAGTATATTTCTTAGAACTATGCTCCAATCCTTTAGCAATAGTATAAGCAGACAACAACGTTGCATCAGTACGTTGATCCGTTGCCTTATGCTCTTCAAGTAAATTCCACAAATATAATGATGGCAGATAACGAGTAAAGCCACGCCCATAAGGCGAATATGTGCTTGAAACATCAACAGATGCTCCTGTCTTCGTATTCTTAACATAATGAGTAGACGCACTGCTCAGTACACGAACAAAGACTTCTTTACCATCACCTCCCAAATCGCTAGCTCCATTATTCCACATAGAAGTGAACATCAACAACATAGCACTACCGCCACGGCTGTACCCTGTACGAGTGATTAAGGAATTAAAATCGAGTGAAGTACCGGAAGTACTTGTCTTGTTACGATGAGGTATACAGTTTACAGTACTTGTTATATCGGAAGAATACGTAATACCAAAAATAGATTCACTATTAGCAGAAACATCTTCATTGTTCATAGACCACGTATCTGCATAATTAGAGTAGAATGAAGCAATGCCGCTACCAATTACAGCCTCAGCTTCAGACTGAGCCAGCGCATATAATTGCGTTATTGTTTTGCCACTGTAATTACTGTTGTTTGTTATTTGGTTATTCTTTCCGGCAGTCCCCCACCACGAAGCAGCATACAACAATGTACGTGCTTTTAATCCACGAGCAGCCCAATAATTTGCACGTCCGTCAGCTTTGGTCCTGTATCCTGCCGAATCAAATTGAGCAATAGACTTATCCAAGTCTGCTAGTATATTTCCGTAAACTTCTCCTTCAGAACTACGTGTAGGAGCATACTGAATGTTCTCAGACGTTGTTGGTTCACTATTATAAGGAATCGGTCCCCATATATTCACCATATGCAAATAATAGAATGCGCGTAAGAAATAGGATTCACCCAAATATTGATGCTTTGTTGCCGTGGAAACAGCTGTATTAGCTTGAGTATATTGCAATGCATTATTACATGCATCCACTGCTTGATAAAATAATTCCCAATAATGATCCAAACTGGCATTATCACTTGAATTATCATCCAAACTATTCGAATTAAGATTATAAGAACAAAGCGATTTTTGCTTATTATCATACCCATAATAAAATTCATCAGTTCCCATTTCCGACAATCCTAGCCCAGCCTCTTTGCCATACCATCCGCGTGCATATGAATAACATGTTTCGATTAAACCTTGCAAGCCTGTAGCAGTATTATATGTGGTTGACGAAGTTTCGCTTATCTTGTTCTCTTCATTCAAAAAATCAGAGCATGATACATTCATCATAAGCAGTACCGATACTGCCAATAACATATATATATTCTTTCTCATAATATTAGTATTTATTAAAATTGCAAATTAACTCCGAACACAACTTGTTTAGCAAGTGGGAAAGTGATGGCACCACCACGCTCCGGGTCATAATTATTTATATGACTAATGGTAAAGAAGTTCTTTAATGAGCCATAGAACCTAAGACTACCTACCCCCACTTTGCTAAGCAGACTCTTCGGCATATCATAAGATAAAGTTATGTCCTTGAATTTCAAATAGTCCGCTTTTTCATATTTCAATGCTGTAGAATAAGTAGAATATGTTGTTTTATCAGCACCCGGACTTGGGAACTTTGCGTTAGTATTAGTAGGTGTCCAATAATCCAAATCGCCCCAATTCGCAGATTCATAGTTCAATTGATTATTCATATCATATGAAATCCATCCTCCGACACGAGCATATACCAAGAAAGACAACGTAAAGTTTTTATATGTCAAAGTATTATTCATACCGACTATATAATTAGGACTACGCTTGTATACACGTCTGTCATTGGAATCAATAGTTCCATCATCATTACGATCTACAACTTTTAAAGTACCTGGAAGTCCATAAGTAGAAGGAAAACTAGAAGCTCCGTCTGGATGACGTGTTTTCCAATCAGATAAATATTGAGCAAATTCACCTATTCCCCAACATCCATTCGTCTCATAGTCATAATATGTAGATACGGGTTGCCCAACAATAAGACCTGTTGTTCCATTAATATCTTGAGTTACACCATCTGCAAGCTTCGTTATTTTATCTCTAGCCATAGAATAGGACCAATTAACATCCCATGAAAAATCTCTTGACTTTACAATTAATGTATTCAAAGCAACTTCTAAACCATGTCCTTTCGTCTTACCTACATTCCCAAGCATATTAGGGAATGCGCATGAAGCTGGAGCGCTCTTATAATAAAGTAAATCGTATGTATGATTGATGTAGAAATCAACACTACCTGATATTCTATTATTTGCTAATCCAAAGTCCAAACCAAAGTTGTAAGCAGAAGTTTTTTCCCAAGTCAAATTAGAATTCGAAATTGAATTAGGAAACTTGCCAGCTACATCCGATCCTGCTGTATAATAATAAACATCAGAGCTTAATTTGGCTAATGTACTATAAGCATCAATAGCTGCATTTCCTGAAAGCCCCCAAGATGCACGTAATTTTAAATTACTAAGCGAATGAGATATTTTCTCCATCCACGGTTCATCAATAATGCGCCATGCAGCAGCTACAGAGGGGAAAGATCCCCATTTATGGCCATCAGCTAAAGCAGAAGAACCATCCGTACGTAAAGATGTTGTTAATAAATAACGATCCTTGTAACTATAATTCAAACGTCCAAAGAACGAAAGCATAGAGCTCTTAACATATTGATTGCTATTCGTTGGAGAGGTAATCTTTGTCAAATCATAGAAACTGCTCTTATAATAATGCTCAGCGGCAGTACTACCATATGTACTCGTTTCAGTAAACACACTTTGGCTCATACTGTGCCCCAACATAGCTGTTAGACTATGCCTTGAATGTCCGAAATCAGTCATATAATTCAAGGTATTTTCCCATGTATACTTTGTTGTATTATCCCAAGTATTACTTATATATCCCGATCCTATTTGATAACGGGCTACACTCTTATAATCTTGGTACAAACCTGTTCTTTCACCCGTTTCATCCAATGCGAACATAGACTTAAATGTCATGTTCTTGATAGGATTAATTTGCAAATAAACATTTCCAAAGAAGCGTGAAGTTTTAATATTATTTTGAAAAGCCCCAGGAATTTCATCCAACAAAGGATTACAATGTGCTGCATAAAATGGATTTGGGGTTTCATTCATTGTTCCATCGGTCAAATACGGATGAGTGATTGTAGTCATCTTCAGCGCTTGAGAATAAACGCTTGAATTACGCTTATCATGATCTTTATAAGTAAAAAGTATGTTTGTACCTACTTTAAATACTTTATTTATTTGGTGATCAATATTTACGCGACCGTTGTAACGATCCTGCACATCATTCTTCATCAAACCGGCATCTCTCATTAATCCAGCTGATATATTATATTGAGTCAAATCACTTCCTCCTGAAATAGCCACATCATAATTTTGTGTCATTCCATTCTTTAAAATAATGTCTAACCAATCTGTATAAGACCCATCATTATAAATACTCATTTGGGTAGTTCCGTCACTAAGACTTTCTGTCAATACATCAGCAGCTGCTGATGATGCTGTTCCCCATGTCCCTGATGCTGCATACGTCTTATAATTCGTTTGATAGTCCGATTTATCTATTAAGCGCTGCACTTCTTTCGTACCATACATTACTTTAGATACATCTGTGGGACTATTTGAAGACCAATAGGCATTAAAGTTAACCTTCGTTTTACCCGCCTTACCATGTTTAGTAGTAATAATGATAACACCATTTGCACCTTTCGTTCCATAAATCGCAGTAGATGATGCGTCTTTCAGAACCTCCATTGACTCGATATCGGAAGGATCAATATCCAATGTTGAACCATATTCAATACCATCGACCAAAACCAATGGACTGTTCGTTGCAGATATTGAACGATTACCACGCAAGGTCATACTAATACCAGCACCTGATTCGCCACTTGATTGTTGAATATCCAATCCCGGAACTTTTGCCTGCATAGCCTGCATGGCATTACTCGTAGAAACTTTAGCAAGATCTCCACTCTTAATAGAAGATACGGATCCTGTTAAATCACGTTTCTTAACAACGCCATAACCAATTACCACCACTTCATCCAGTGACTTATCACTCTCTTCCAAAGTAACATTTACTTGAGACTGTCCTGCTACAGCAACAGTCTTAGACTTATAACCCACGAAAGAAAATTGAAGTTTTGCATTAGGTGATACATTTATGGAATACTTTCCATCTAAATCTGTTACCGTACCTGTTTTTGTTCCTACAACAGATACATTCACACCCATCAGCGATTCCCCCTTTGAATCACTTACCAAACCAAGAACGTTTTGAGTTTGTGCGTAGGAGAATCCACATAACAGACTCAACAATAAAGTAAGGGACAGCCTTACTACTTTTCTGTGCTTCATATCATATTAAATTTAGTATTAACTTTTACTTCTAATAACATTGATTAGGAAGTATCATTGGACAAATTTAGTGTTATACTTATAATTTGTATGTGATTTTTTGATGGATTTTGTGTAATTTTTAACGAAACTTGATGAATTAATTATATTCTTGAATATTACCTCTAGTGATTGTCGGAGAAATATTCATATTATTAACAAATTGTCAATTATATGCGTTCTAAAAAATAGCATATGGAATAATCTAGTAATTTAAAAGGTAAAAGGAATATCACAAGAAGAAAATACTTTAACAAAATGTACTTTGCTCAATAAAAGATCCAAATTGAATATTTAATCTCTTATTTCCCTAGTGGGGATAACTAGATTCGAACATTCAATTGTATAGCAAGCTACTAAAAAGAGAGAGGAACTATAAACAAGTTTTATCAATCACCTATGTTTAACTGTTTACATTCCACTCACTATAATAATAACGAAAACGATACACATTACTCTTTCTTTACATGCTTGTACAGAGCATCAATAATCAGTGTCGCAGATACCTCCGGACCAAATGAAGAACTGTCAACAGTTAGATTATAGTTAGTCGCCATTCCCCAAATTCCATGCGTATAATGTTTGCAATAGTTTGCCCTATCCCGGTCTTTTCTTTCCAATTCTTTCTCTGCCATGCTAGGATCAATACCTTCATTGATGATACGTTGAATTCTGTACTTCTTATCCGCATGAACAAACGTATTAAAACAATTTGAATTACCCTTTAAAACATAATCCGCACAACGTCCCACAATCACACATGATTCTTTTTCACAAATATCTCTAATAACTTTACTTTGAACCATAAACAGGATATCAAGTGGGGGCATCTCCTCATTCACATAAGCATAATTCTGCTCATATAGATCGAATAATAGGCTATTAGTTAACTTCTGTTCATGCTCTTTCACATATTCAGGTGTCAACCCTCCTTCTGCAGCTGATAGATCGATCAACTTTGTATCATAAAATGATATACCTAACTTCTTTGCAACTATTTCCCCTATCTCATGACCTCCACTGCCATACTCACGTGCAATCGTGATAATGATTTTGTTCCCATCATCAACAGTATAGGCTTGCATTTCGGGTTCTTTCTTCTCTTTATTTCCTAAAAGTATATCAACAAATTTTATCTTTTTGCTGTAGAAACGAGCAATGGTACCGACTAAAAGAGCTGCGGCAATAGTACCTTCACGTATACCTTCCAGTTTATGAAGCAGAACAAATGAACTGATAATTCCTATAACAACCAATGCACCATCAACCCCTACTTTCGCCTTTCCAAACTCTTTATGAAAAGCCTTTGATATAGCAAGCGCCAAACCTTCACCTGCAAGATATGTGACATTAGCTTTCACCTCAAGGAATACGCCGAATGCAATAATCGCACAGCTCAGCAAACAGAAAACCCACTGAAGTAAATAATTGGAAGTTTGAATTCCTGATTCCAGAAACATAGCAAAATCTATAAAGAAACCAAAGATTAGAGCTACCGGCAATTGTATCAACTGCATTAGTTGATAGTCTTTTCGCAACAGTGCTATTTGCAATAAGATAATTATCACATTAACGATAATTGAGATCAATCCCATGGAAAGTGGAAAACCTAAACTATAAACATATGGAACGCAAGAAACTGGAGATGTTCCTAAATTTGCTTTTACAGATAAAGCAACTCCTAAAGCCATTACAAATAGTCCTATCACCAGGACAGTACATCTTAAAAATCCATCTTTCCTCATTAATTTTATTTTATATATTATAGATCTGTCAAGCTTAGATTATATCGATTCAAATAAATAGCAGAAGGTTCTAATTAGAAAATACCTAAAAACGCAAGGAGTTAATAATCTATTGACTATTAACTCCTTGCTCTGTCGGGATGACAGGAAATATAATCAGTTTATAATTACCTCTACTACATACACTTAATAAGTGTAATAATTGTTCAATCCGCTATAAATGATAAATCTGTATTAATTGTACATTTATTTATTTACATCTTCTAAATACTCTATTTTAGCCTTTAATCGCCCTATTTCCTCAGCTTGTTTCATAATAACTGAGTCTTTTTGCTTAAGCATTTTGTCCAATGTTTTAACATCAGGCGACAGAGGCACTTCATCAAGAAAATAAGATAACGGTAATTCTGTTATCCTACATAAGTCCAACAAAAAATTCACTTTCACGTCAGCCGTTGCGAGTCGGGCAGACATCGCTTGATGCGTTATGCCAAGTTTTTTTGATAAAATGGTAGGTTGAAACCCGGCACCAAGTAATTTTTTTTTCACATAATCTCCATCCATAAAGCGTTGTATTACAATTAATTACACAAATTAAGCAAAAATACTTTGCATTATATGCAAAAATATTTTGCGTAATAAGAAAATATTACTTTACTTTGCATCATGCAAATAAAAAATTGCATTAAGCAAATAAATGCATGCGGTGTGCAAATATATATAGCAACGTTATGCCATCCGTGCATTGCGCAATGCGCTTATTCGTTTGCACAGTGCAAATATAGGAAGAAAATAAATTATATAACAATTAAATTTTTCAATTATGACAAAATTAGCACTTAAAGACTATGTTCATCGGCTGTCAGACACCAAAACAACCGAAAGATCACTCTTTATCAAGAGAATCGCAGAAGAATGTGCCGTAACGGAATCAACGGTTTACAGATGGATTAATCAAAAGGCAAAGCCATCCCCACTTGCAAAGAGAAAACTTAGTGAATTAACAAACATCCCGGTAACTGAATTATTTTCATGATGGAACTTGAATTAGTTGAAATGGAATTTTATCAAGAACCGTCCGGGGAGATCATCGTAAAACAAAAAGACGGTGAGATTTTCATACTGACGCAATCTCGTAGAGATTTCATTGTACCAATGAAAATTTTATTGCAATCAGATTATTTACAAGCATACACAGCATGTGAAGAATTAAATGCAAGCTCTAAAATGAATCATTTGTATCATGATTTCCTCAATGTACGCCAGTTCATAAAATGCAACTTCGGCCCTTATGATAATATTCTGGATATAGACGCATCAGGTACTCTGAATTTTGAATTCATTTCTTGCCCCCTTAGAGGGACATGCAAATACAATGGGATTATTTGCAATCCCAAGTTCACAACTAAATTGACCGACAGCGATATGACAATCATTCGCATGATAGTAATGCAGCACATGACTGCGGATCAGATTGCATTGCACCTCTGCCGATCAGTAAATACCATTAATAACAGACGTAAAATCATTCTCAAAAAAACAGCGTGCAAAACAATTGCAGAGCTGGTGGCATATTGCTACGAACATAATTTAATTAAATAAGCAAACATCGTTTTTAACCATCAAAAAATTACAACAATGACAACAATTAAATCAGAGAACAAAACCGCAAAAATCGGTGAAGTAATAGATCACAAGTTAAACATTATCTGCAATTTCAAAACAACAAGATTAGCAGATGAAATCGATAAGCTTTCTTATACCCATGTGCTTAGAAGCCGTGCTCTTGATGATGAAGAAACAGAATGGGGCATCGGCATTCAAATAGCAACAAAAGACGTAGAAAAGCTTAATAATGATCTTCCTTTTATCATTAACCGCCTATGAGAACCAAGAGCAAAAATGCGCTCTGGGATAGTATTTGGCAACAGACTGATAAAGTATCAAAAAATATCAATGAATATTTAAATTGTGGCTTGCCGACAATTGTAAAAGCCAAGATGAATCCGGTCATTAAGGATTATGAGACACTGATAAATATGATAGGCACCTTTGACAAACAAATTAAAGGGGCAGTCAAGCCTGTAAAAATAAAGATGCCGTTTGAGAGTGAAGAGTTTCAAGGTCTTTGGCAGTATTGGAAAGATTATTTACTTGAAAAATTCAACATTGAATACTGCTCGAGACAAGAGCAAATGGCTTTACAACATTTGTTCGATATCAGTGATAAAAAAGAACCGGAGGCAATGAAGTATCTAAAGTATGCAATGGCAACGGGATATAAAAACTTTTTTAAAGTGACCGGCAAGACAATGTCTACACCGGCGAAAGGAGAAAAAGATGGAGACTTTGAATAATTTGTCAAACACCTTTGAGGAGGAAAACAAAAAAATAATTGATAGTAGAAATGCATGGCATTCTCCTAATTTATCCGGAGAACTATATTGGCAACTACTAAAAGGGTATGGAGATCAGATTCTAACAAAGAGACATTCACCGGACTCTTTTTATTGGGATGATGACAATAGAGAAGTAATGCAACAACTTTATCTCTACTTAATTGGACATAAAGCCTGCAAACTTGATATTAACAGAGGGATATATATGATGGGTGCAATCGGCTCAGGCAAAACCGTTCTAATGAAATCATTTATTCAAGTACAGGATTATCTCACAAAACACCGTACGCTTATAGTACATAGCAAGAATTTATTTGATCTCATTAAAGAAAAAGGCATTAGATTCCTTTCCGAACGTCCTATGTTCATAGATGATCTGGGACGTGAAAACCACGAGGAATCTGATTTTGGGCGTAAGATACGGCCTATCGTAGACCTTTTTTCACAAAGATATGAAAACGGTGCTCGGACGTTCGCTACAAGCAATTTCAAAATCGAAACGCTATCAGGCACTGATGATCATCACGGTTACGGCAAATTCATCACATCAAGGATGCAAGAGATGTTTAACGTTATTGAATTGCCTGGCAAGAGCAGACGTAAACCGCTAGTGATATGATCAACAACAGTAGAGAAATAACTCATATCACAGCAAACGGTAGCAATACATCCGGACGTGTTGAATCAATCCGAAAATGGATTGATGATAACTATGAGGTGCGTATCAATATATTTGATAACACTAAAAGTTACATCGCATCCAAATCACGCGAGTATGCCCACCCTATTACCGAGAATGACATCTATCTGCACATGTTTGATGAAAACATACCATGCAGCCGGGCATTGCTTAAAGCCATTATAACAAATCCCAATCAGATGCACGCATTTAACCCTATTTTGGATTATTTCAGCAGCTTGGAAGGACAATATAAAGGCGAAAGCAATATCGATAAATACTGCTATCACATTGTTGCTCATGACTTCTTAGATAAAGAAGAAGGATATTATCAAAAACGGTTGAATTACTTGATAAAAAAATGGCTTGTAGCTGCTGTTGCCGGAATATATGGCCAACATTGCAATGATGTGATGATCGGCTTCATAAATGCCAAGGGCGGAATAGGTAAAAGCACATTAATTCGCTTCCTGGTACCTGAATCCTTGCAAGACTATTATGTGATATCAGATCGCGACGAAGCTGTGTTCAAAATGACTGACAGTTTTGCCACAAAATTCATTACCAACTTCGATGAATTTGTCGGCATAACGAAAGCAACCGAGACTACATTTAAAAAGAACATGTCGCTTGCAGAAATGGATCGCAAGCTGCCTGGTGAATCATTCACCACTCGTGTGCCTAGAATCGCGTCCTGTGCCTTTACAAGCAATAAAACGCAAGAGATGGGTGGATTCCTTTTCAATAGTGACAACGGTCTATTACGACGCATCGCTGCAATTGAAATTGACGACATCGATCAAGCATATAGCAATAAGCTAGATGTTGATCAGATTTGGTCTGAAGCCCTCCTACTCTTTCGTAAAAGCAGCTTCGACTACGTGTGGAATAAAGATGATTTTGCAGACTTCACTAATATGAATCAACGCTATGTCATTGAAACTTCAGCTACGAAACTCATAAAAGAATATTATCGCATACCGGCTCCTAATGATTTGCCTGTATTTAAAATGCCGTCAGAGATTCTACGTGATCTTCGGGATGCACGCAAAATCCATTATAATGATAAAGTTGACGAGCAATCAATAGGACAGGCATTAAGGATGCTAGGTTATGAGCGGACGTCACGCAGATGCAATACCGGTCCGAGATATGGATATTTATTAACTCAATTATTTTAAAGATGGACACAGATATGCACACACTGTATATATATCTTCAATATAATATTCATACTACATATAGAAGAAGAATATAGATATAATATAAATATAAAAGAAAAGGGAAAATATGAATGTTAGCATACTACCATACTACACCTATTTCAATCACTTACAAAGCCTCTTATTTACAGTGACTTAAGTATGAAATAATGTAGTATGCATTACAAAATCAATGGGCTAACTACAGCATACTACACCATACGACAAAGAGGTGGGTACTACAAAGAAATAATAGATAAGCCACTGAATAACAGTTAATTAACAAGATGTAGTTTGTAGTAACCAACATTTAAACCCAAGAACAAAATAAAAATCAAATGGACATTAATAAACCACTGATAGACATTGACTTGCCACAGTTGTGTATAGATTTTCTATACCATGAGTTCGAAGAACAAGACGGTGGTATATTGCTAAAAACGAGCAATGATATAGGTAAATACATCAATAGCATGCTTACTGTAGCGGCCACATCACCGGCTGTGCCAATGACAGAGTATCACATCATCATCTATTTACCCGTAAATGCATGGAATCATCACATTTTCTCAGGCAACTATATAACAATAATTCCCTGGAAACGGAAAATGTTGGAACAATTCATCATGGCTGAATTTAAGTTGCGAATTCGCGCTTACTTCCTCACAGGTTATGAGAAAGGCTACAGCCAAGACAACATCATTAAAGGCTTTCTAAAAAGCTATTCCATTAAAAACAATACAGTCAATTACGACAGTATAAAAAAGATGGACTACCGCAACCGTGAGCGCATCACTGAAGAAGTAAATAACGATATCCAATCTCAATTGACATTAAACTTTTGAATGAAATAGATATGATTAAAGAAGAAAAAATAGATACACTCGACCGTAAAATAGCGGAATCAACCCACTATCTCAACGAGCTAAAAGCTCTTGAGCAAAAGCGCGGAAACCTAGTTAGAGTAAAAGTATTAAACGGCTATGCTCTATGTACACCACATATTGCAGAAGTCATAAAAGCAAATCAATTATGATACAAGTTGGAGATAAATTTATTTGCCATTGGAAAGGGCATAAAGAGTGCACTGAAGGTAGAATATATCAAGCCAAGAATATAATATACGATTGTAAATGTCCAAAGCCGAATTTCGATAATCATCCTCCGGACAAACAGAGAAAACCACATCTTCATATTGTAGCTGATTTAATAGAATGTCCGTATCAATATATGATAGGAGGCCCATTTTATTTTCATCCCATTGATGAAGATACATTAGAGAACATTCAAGATGAAGATGAACATTTAGAAATTATCAGAAGACCCGGTGATCAATTATCATTATTTAAATAATAAAATAGGAGAAATAAATTATGTTTGAAGTATCATTAAGGTATGGTCGACATACGTGGAATAAGGTTAATAACATTACTAGATTCAGAGGTAAAAAAAGTTATGATGAATATATCTGCACTACATGCGGAGCAAAAGGCAAATCATATCAATTGGGACAAATTTCTTTTACTAACGCAGAGTTTAAAAGACACGAATTGTGCACCAATAAGAGCCAAAGAATCAGCATACAAATTACTCATTGCCATGCTTGTGGCAATGAATTCGAATCAATGACGGACAATAGCATCCATAAAATTGTTAAGGCTCCTGATGGCAAAAAAGACGGAAGAGGTGAATGGGTAATGGGCAAAACAGAACCAGTACTTATTCTATTTGAAGAATTCTGTTATAAAGAATAATCTATGAGATACCTAATACAAATAACAGACCCTAAAACGGGTAAGAAATCTGCATTCTATACAGAATGGTACGACTACAAGAATAATTACAGTGCTGAAAATAGCATGATTGTAATAGACTTATCAAAAGACCTCATTACCTATGATGGTCAGAAATGGGAAAAAATAGAATATGATCACTTATAAAATAGAATCAAGATGAAAAAAGAAATGTTTAGCGACCGCTTCAATTTAACTGAAATGGTTATTGATGGCTCCAAACTGAGAACGAGGAGATTAGCTGAAAATAATAAAAAATACATAGGATATAAAATTGAAGATAGTCTTCTTTATGGGAAAATCAACTCATGTATATGGGAATATGTAGAGCCAAAATATAAAGTCGGTGAAGTGGTTGCAATTGCGCAAAGCTATAAAACTATTTATGATGAAAAAGGAAGTCATTATATTCCAACTCGTATAACAGAAGATATGCCATCATGGAATAACAAATTATTTGTTTTGCCTGATGCTATGCCTCACCAAATAAAAATAACGGATATTAAGGTCGAAAGATTACAAGATATTTCGGAGGAAGATTGCTTGAAAGAGGGGATAAGAAACGATATGATGGATAGTAAAGGATATAGTTTTTCATATAAAGATGAATCAAAAAAAGGATGTTATGAATTTTTCAATAAGCCTCGTAAAGCATTTGCATCTCTTATTAACAAAATATGTGGCAAAGGTACTTGGGAACGTAATCCTTATATTTTCGCTTACGAATTTAAATTAATCAAATAACACAAATGAAACTTATAAAAGGAAAATGGTACAACCTCAATGTGGTGTTCATTGGTAAAAACAATATAGCCCAATTCAGCGGTGAGGATGAAGATGCACTTATCTTCATTTCTCAATCTAAGAATCGCATCGAAATTAAGAAAAACGATGCAGAGCTAGTCGGTGGCATTTCAACACTGAAAATAGCAGAAAAATAACAAAAAATATTTTTAACTAAAAATCCCGTTTTGTCGACCTAAAACTGTTATTTTTTAATCGAAAATAGAATTTCGTCGATAAAACAAAATCAAATAAAGGAATGAAAACTCAGCAACAAAAAATCGCTTCTTATATAAAATGTGAAATTGCAAAAGCATCATTGGTTAGATTATATGATCAACCGGGACATAATACCGTTTCGTTCTTATACCCAGAGGATGAAAAGAATTTCTGTGAATACTCAACACGCTCTATTGAGTTCTCTGATAAAAACGACGAGGATAAAACATACCAGGAGCAAGCAGCAACAATCACACTTGCAGGTGCAAGAGATTCAACACTGAATCTTCTTTCATTAAATCAATGTGTTTTCCGCCTGACACGTTCAACAGGTGAGCAGGTAATTGTCGGTAACAATGAATTTCCGGTGCAGTTCTTCATTGAAGAATCAGGCAAACCAATCAAAACGATTATCAAATTCACGCATAAACACCCTGAATCGGCAAAGATATTCGTATAGCAACCGTCCTTTTTATAGTATAAAGCTCATAGTACTTTTGTGATACACAAACACAAAGTATTATGAGCTTTTCTTATTTAATGAACATCATATGTCGCGGGCAGTGGTTCTTATCTGCCCGCGAACTTGATACCCTCTATCCTACCATACAAAATATGTTAGAGGGTAGAGGCAAGATCTATGATAATACGCTCTTTTCTGAACGTAACCCGCTTAAATCTACATTTATGTCTTTGTCTTTAGATTCTAAGGCAAAGGCTGACACCGGCTCAACATATTCAAACGCGCCAAAAGGTAGCGTGGCACTTGTTTCGCTTAATGGTACAATGACCAAAAACGGAACATGGTGTAATTATGGTACGGCAGAGATCGCCTCTCAAATTAGAGAGGCGGCCGATGCCGACACCATTTGCGCAATTGTATTGGCAATTGATTCGGGCGGTGGCTGTGTCGATTCGATTGCTCCAATGAGGGATGCAATACAATATGCACAGAGTAAAAATAAACCGGTTGTCGCCTGTTGTGATTTATGCGCTTCAGCTGCTTATTACGCTGCGAGCTATTGCAATGAAATCATGGCCGATAATGATATCTCATCAGAGTTCGGTTCAATCGGTGTCATGGTCTCTTTGCCTGATTACTCAGGTAAGAATCAGATGGAAGGAGTTAAACTTCATGAGATTTATTCGACATTATCAACGGATAAAAATAAATCATACCATAACGCTTTGGCGGGTAGTTATGAAGACATCCAGGCTGAAACGCTTGACCCACTTGCTCAAGGCTTTCAGAATCAGGTAAAAAGTGCACGAAAGAATCTTAATCAAGAATGCAATGGCGTCTTGAGCGGCAAAATGTTTTTTGCTCAAGATGCTTTAAACAATGGACTTATCGATTCTGTCGGTGGTCTGAACCTTGCTGTTTCACATGCGAAACAGCTTTCTATAGATATGCTTATGACACAATTTATAAACACGATAAAATAATTAATTTATGTTTGAATTTAAAGACATCCTTGCCGGAGTACTGTCCACTCTGGGCATAAAAAGCTTTGCAAAAGACGACAAAGGTAATTCCATTCTTTCCGCCGATCAAAAAACTAAATTGACCGAAAAATGGGGTGACAAATTCGTTGCTGAGTTTGCTCAGCAGCTATCAGCGACACAAGAAGAAAAAGGCGCAATCGCAGAAACAGAGCTGCAAGTCGCTATGGCTGGACTACAAGCACAAAATAAAGCAAATGCAGAAGAGCTCAAAGAGTTAAAAGACAAACTAGCAGCTGCCGATCAAAAAGAAAAGAAACTGCAAGCTTCAATCACAGAGAAAGAAGGCCAAATTACTAAATTAAGTAAAGAGCCTGGGAGTGACGATGGTAAAGAAGTAACCGGTGAAAACAAAAAGAACATGGGTAAGACACAATTCAAGCCTGATATGTCCATAGAAATGAATCAGTTCTATAACGACAAATATTATGGCAAAGCCAGTGGCGAGTATTCAGGCAACACAACTGTTGATACACAAAAGTTGCAAACCGAGTTCGGCAAATATGTGAACTCTGAAAAGTTAGAGGTCATTCAAAGAATGTTGATTAAAACAACTTCTACGGCATTAATGTCAACCATTATGACTGAGAAGACCGAGGTACGTGCCATTACAGGTGAAATAAAATCAGTGTTGCAACAGTTCATACCGCATTGGACGCCCAAATCAAAGGCGACTTTTACTCCGTTAACCATCAAGAATTTTAAGTGTAAAATCAACCAATCTATTATACCATCAGATATAATGGAACAGATTCTTGGATATTTGTATGATGAAAACCTTAAGCCGGAAGATATGCCAATTGTAAAATACATTTTGTTTCAATTGGTGTTCCCAAAATTAGATGAAGACCGTGAAACGGCTTTGGCAACAGGTTATTATAAAGAGAATAAGGTTGATGAAAACGGCAAATACAGTGCTTCCGATGCGACATCAGCTTTGGATGGTTATCTTACAATCTTGTCTCGAGAGAAATTAAACGCAGACACAGCCGTCAATTTCTTTGACCCCAAAGCTACAATTACTCAAGATAATATACTTGATGTCTTTGATGCCTATGCTGATAGTATCAAACCGGTATACCAGGGTTCAGGCTTACCTGTCTCAATAGACCCAAATTTGTTGTTGATGTATCAACGTGCTTATCGCAAAAAATATCCAAATACAAAAAATGAAGATGGTGCGAAAACTTCAATTGATTTCACCAAATTCAACTTCGAGCCTGTTGAAGGTATGCGCGGTACAGGATGCTTCTTTGCCACTCCAAAAGAGAACTGGAAGCATTTAATGAGCCAAGACCCACAAAGTGCAAAAGTATGGATGGCTACCGTTGATTATGAAGCTCGCATCTATGCAGAATATTGGGAGGCTACAGGTTTTTGGTTGGCTGATGCTATTTTCGCTTATATCAGCGATTCGCAGCTTACAGCTTACAAAACGGCTGCTGGTATTGCTGCTGCTGCAAAATCAGCTGCTACAGGTGACTAATTAATTAACATAAATCATAGGAGATAAAAATTATGGCAGATACTAATCCAAGTTACGCTTTTGTCAGCGTACCTAAAAAGTCGAACAACGCAGGACGTCCGACAGAGAAAAAAAGATACATTGTATTAATCCGTTTGCAAGACCTGAAAACGTTCACAAAAGATGCGAAGAATGTACGAGTGACAGCACTTGCACTAAATGGTACAGCAAAGCCGATAGGCTTATATTGTACGGCATCAACCATTAACGGCAAAGACAGTGTTGATGGTGACGATGATGCACGTGGTTTTGTTCATGACTTGACTTTTGATCATCCCGGTAGCAATACCGAAATTCAAGAGTTCAAAGAGGCAAATGTCAATGAACCGTTAATCGCACTCGTGGGTGATTGTACTGAAGATGATTTTACAGTCTTCGGAACTCCTGAAGCTCCTTTATCTATGACTAAGGCTGATCAGGAGGATTCTAAAGATAAGAAAAACAACTCATTTGAGTTTAAAAACACTTATCGCACAGCACCATTGGGCAAGATGGCTCAATCATTAGTACCGATAACCGACAGCGACGCTGTAAACACGGCCCTTGGGTTGACAGCAGCAGCTGCACCGGCAGCTAATGCATCGTCTAACCAGGCTAGCACTTCAGGTGATGCAACGTCTGGCAATTTCGATGGAGGTAAAATCTGATAAAACCACAAAATTAAATTTTACTTACAAAGGGTGATGCGCAATGCACCACCCTTTTTTATGTCCTTTTCCCTGTAAAGAATGATAAATACCTTTGTTGCATAACATTAAAACATAAAAAGATGATAGAATTAAAAGATCAAATGACGGTGGTAATTCTGCATAAGAATCACCACTTACGCACGAGCCAATTGATATATTTATTGCGTTCGCTTGACAACATTATAGGCGTGGACTTTAAACCGGTGGTAATCGGCGACAAAGTACCTGAGAATTTGACGGTTGACAATATTGTTACGACACAAGAACACCCGGCACATGCCATCAGTGAGGCCATTAAGAATAATCCGGACCTGTTTAATCAGGATTTGATCATTATGTCTGATGATATGCTTATCATCAATAAGTGCATGATCAGTACAATTCTTCTACCAAAATACAATGAATTTGAGCAGGGCAAATCGTCACATACGCCGTTTTACGCAAGAAAAGAAATGTTTACCGGGATTACTCCCGAAAATATAAAATCCTGCCCGGTACTCGAGACCTTGACACAAAAGATGTTATCTATTCCTGAAGCAATGCTTACTCCTGTTGATTTCAGAGTACCACCATTTTTAGGAAATTTCGTTTCAGCATCCCCGGATATGAAACGAGTAAAAGAACGTGCAGGTAATCGCTTTTTCTTCCACATTAGTGATGATTCGTTCCCTGCTTTAGAACCATTTCTTGCAAAATACTTCCCGACACCAGGCAAATACGAAACGGATATAAAAAAAGTGGATGATAAAAAGCCGACTAAACAAGATCAAGGCGGTGACTGAAGAGCACACGGGTTTCGGGAGGAGTTCCCATTCTTGAATGATCCGGGCACTCCTCCGGAACTCGAAGCCTTAGTAACACGTAAATTCACGTGTTACTATCAATATAAGCAGCTCCATGAAAAACTGTTTAGCGCAACGAATGATGAATGTACAGAGGTAGCAGCCGAACTGATTGATGCCTACATTGAGAACCGTGTCATTTATGATGAATTAGAATATTATCGGGTGTCCGGCAAAGTATTAGGCAAGCATCCTATATTCAGACAATTCACTCGCAACAAAGAGATCAATTCAATGTCAGCAAAAGAATTATGCCATGAGCAAAAAAAGCTGATGAATAATATTTGGCGAGTGAATAACGAGATGAAAAAAGAGGATAAACCACATTTGTACGCTGCACGCAAAGTGAAGCTTGAGCAATACGAGCGTGATCTTGCGTTGATAAATAAATTATTGAACGATTAGTGAGAAAATATTTCCATATCAGCGAGTTGCAACAACAGATGCAACGCGCTTGGTCAGAATCAGAGGCGTATGAGCGCATGTACACGTTCAAGCTAAACAACTTAAAAGAACTCATAGGTAGACTACCGAATGAAAACGAGGCTTTTTTCATTGAAACGAAAAAAAGCTTTTCCGCTTTCACTTTCATAGTCTACCTTATGAAACATTCGGGGGTGATTCATCACCTCTATATTGCGACTTATTCAACCAATGAGCGCATCATTAAATCGATTGTAAAATGGCACGAACAAAACAAGATAGAACACATTCATCTATTTATCGCTGAGAACATTCGTAATCGTATGCCGGCAGTGTACGAAAAGCTACTGAAGCTCGAGGCTGATGGTGTGATATCGCTCACCTTTGCCTGGTCTCATAAAAAAGTAACGGCCATCCATACGGATGACGGCTATTTTGTGGTTGAAGGCTCCGGCAATTACGGTGAAAATGCAATGATAGAGAACTATGTATTCATAAAAAGCAAACGCATATATGACTTCAGAACACGACTTAACGAGGTGGGAGAATAACCAAGGTTTCGCACCGGCATGGTTTGATGAAATTTCAAAGCATTGGGACGAATACGAGAAGCTGGCCGCATTAAATTATACACCGGCTGACATTGCAATGTACTTTGATGTGCCGATCAGTGAGTTTGAGCATTTCTTTTCGATGATAAACTCACCGCTCAAATATCATTATGACCGTGGCCCTCTTTTGCAAAAAGCACAAGAAGGCATGTCGATGTTGCGCGATGCGTCAACAGGTGAGAATGTGGTACAGGCACAACGCCTTGACTCTGCACGAAAATGTACAGACTATAAAAATGCGCTGGATGAAATTCTATTTTACGATGATTGATCATGTTTGAAAAAAGCTATTTTGAAGATTTGCAAGATTATTTGCAATCGTCCAATAAAGATGATTTGGATGGTGAACGATTGGATTATTATAACGCCTTATACACGATGATTGGGTTAAACAGAAAGTATTCGCGTGACAATGCTGTTCGTACGTTTATGCACCCGCCATTTAATTGCACCAGGCGCATCGCCCGTCGTTTGTATGATGAAGCAGTCAGCCTGTTTTTTGAGTGCGATAATATATCCAATAAGGCACACCGCAACATGATGTTTCAACAACTTCAGGCCGCGGCATTAGTTGTACTAAAAACGGCTCGCTCGGCTAAAGATATGGAGGTGTACGGCAAGTTGATGAAACAGGCATCCGATATCAAAGGACTTGATAAGCCGGATGAAGAAGAACGTGAATTGCCACCACATAAACCGATTACCGTGTGGACATTAGACCCCGAACAAGTGGGATTACCTAGTGAAGACCGCAAGCTGTTGGCTGCTCAAATTGATGATATACCGGATATCTCCGTTTCAGACAAAGAACGTTTGAAACGTGAATCCATGGCTAAAGCAATTGACATAACTGAAATTTTAGATGACACAGAAACAAAAACTAAAGATATCGACTGAAAAGGTTGATTTGCGTTGGGCGAATTGGTGGGCACAGCTTGTATGTATGATGATGCCTGCTAGTTTGTATGCCATTGCCGGGCGTGGTACAGGTAAAACCGTTACCATCTTAGCCAATAGGCTTATAGAGATGATGTATGATCTCCCTGGTGCACCTATCGTGTGGGCTGCTGATACTTTTTCAGATTTACATAAAAATATTATTCCTTCACTGCTTGACGGTCTGGTGATGCTAGGCATGCAAGAGGATAGAGATTTTGTGATGAACAGAATTCCACCTCTTGTCTGGCGTGATCGTATGTACAACAAACGTAGAGATTTCAAGCAGACACTTGTGTTTGCAAATGGCTTCAATGTAACGTTTGTTTCATTGGATCGTCCGGCTATCGGTGCCGGCGCATCTTATGTGGCTATATTCGGCGATGAAGTAAAATATTTCTCGGAAGAAAAAATAACCAACTTACTTAAAGCCGTCCGCGGTTTCCGTGCTAAATATGGTGATTCGCCCTGGTATCGTTCACGCACATTCACAACCGATATGCCGAACGAAAACCACATCGGTGAAGATTCATGGATTCTTAAAATGGGCAAGCACAACAACAAAGAGAAACTCTTACTTAATATTCGTTGTTCCTTTGTCTATAATCAAACGAAACAGGTATATTCTGCCTATCATCAAGAGTATGAAGCTGCACTCGAGAAACGCCGGCAACGGATCATTTCGGATGCAGACTTTAACCGTATACAGCGCAAGCATGAGAATGCTTACAAGAATATGGAACGCTGGCGCAAACGGTGGGATAAGACACGTATAGGTCTTACATTCTTCACAATGGTTTCATCGTATGTCAATGCTGATATCCTCGGGGCTGATTGGTTCAGTGATGAGATTACTGCTGCACTAGAGGGTATGACTGCCAATGTATTAAGTATTATACCTAAGATCGAGGCAAACAGACTGTTCTACCCTAACCTTTCTGAAGAACATTTCTATGCTGATGGATTCCTTAATGAAGTGATAGATAAGCACCCGTACGGCTGGCAAGAGACGTGTGAGGTATTGCGTTACTTAAACAGGCGAGCACCTTTGGAGGCTGGTATGGATGCAGGTAACATGCTTTCGATGGTATTCGGTCAACGCCTTGGGCATGACTGTTACATACTCAAGGAGCTTTATTCATTGCCTCCTGCGGGTGTAAGACAGTTGGCAGACGAGTTCATCAGTTACTTCAAACCGATGAGTTCTAAGGTGCTCATGCTGCACTATGACAGGAGTATGAACAACTACCATAGAAGTGAAGCAGATATGGCTACACAGATTAAAAAGAATATTGAGCGTGATGCGGATGGCAGACCAACCGGATGGCATGTGATACTGTTGTCTAAAGGACAGGGCAACCTGGGCAGCAATACAGAGTACCGCCTATTCATGGACTTGCTTAGTGGTAACTTATCCAATAGATTGTTTAGGTTGCATATTGACCGCCACAACTGTGCAAATCTCAAGTCTGAAATGGAGGTGACTAAAACTAAATTGGCGGGTAGCGCAAATGGTTCTAATGTAATCGTTAAACAAAAGACGGGTGATAAATTACCGCTTGCACGCTTGGGCAAAGAGTCTACCAACTTAACGGATGCTCTCAAGTATTTCATTATGCGCAAGGAATGGATGTACCTATGGGAGCACATGGGTACGGCACAATAATAGACCTTTTCCACTTATAAAATACCTGTATTGATGGGCGTCGTAGTGATACGGCGCTTTTTTAATGCCAGGTCGCTAGTAGGTGGGATTTTAAGCGAATTCACCAATATTTTAGTGTGTTTTGACTCCAAATCACATTTCTTAACAATTTAAAAGGCTTGCAATTGCAATCGACCGGAGGCGCGGTTCGGGCATCACTTCGTTAGCACGGCACTCGTTTTTCAAACTCGATGCCGTAAATTGCTCATATATAAGCATTTATTAATATTTTGGCTGTTTTTCCTGTCTAAACAAGCCCTTTTTTAACACGATGGGACCCGCAAAAGGTTGAATTTTTCATGAATTGACTTATAAAGAGGAATAAATTCGACCTTTTGCGGGGATATCGGTATCAACCACGCATGGTTGATGGTACGTGTCTATTCATTCTCTTTTTCCGAATATTGCATAGAAGATGAAAAGAACATTTAGGTCTTAGCACGCCACAGCTAACAGACTTAATCATAGCCATGCATCTCTCAAAATATTTTTATAACTTAAACTAGCCAATCTTTAACTGCACTCTTCATCAGATTGAAAGAATATAATTTGACAGTTTTTTATATTTCAACTTTTTACTGTCAAAGACTTTCAATTCACTAACACGGAAATAAAAATTACGATAAATATCAAATTCTACTCACCAATCTTCATTTAAATTAGGGCCAACCAATGCAATGCTTCTGCTGTAATCTTTTCATACCAGACTTTTTCATTATCACAAGTTTCTGCAAGATTTTTTGAACGTTCAAAAAATCGCTTAATCGTCTTTGAGTCTGGTATATATGATGCTTTGTAAGAATCTTCTAACATCTTTTGAAATAGATTTAATGGCAAAGGGACAATTGTTGACTTACCTCCGTAATAAGAGATATTCATCTTATGTAATGCATAGAAATGAGCAATGCAAGCTTCGTTAATTGCAGGAGCTACGAACAAACAATATGCAGGTTTATTCATTTCTTTTTTTAATTTAGCAAGGTGGCGCGTTACCGGTTCTCCTTCCATCTCATACTGCCGTTGCCCAGATTGCATTGTTACTTCAACCGCGAGTCCGAAATCACCATAGTCACAAATAATATCTGCCATATTTCCTTGCGCTGTAGACATTGGATTACCAAAATCGTCAAATTTTAAGTTCGCTTTTATCTCCCCTCCATCTAACATTGTCATTGCTCTCCAAGTATTCCACTCCAACATCAAAGGAGAATCATATAAAGATTTTTTAGTTATTTGAGAAAACATTGTTTGAATTTCATCATACTGCTTATAATCTTTCATTTCCGATACTTGCTTAGCAAGAATACACTCTTTCCTATCCGCCATTTCTTTGTCAAGAAGTTCTTTAAGTACAGGTAAAGAAGCAGATTCGTCCACATGAATATTACTAAATTCAGAATGAAATTTATCCAACAATAATTCACGGTTGTCTGTTAGAAGTTGCGGCAGTTGGGCATTACCCAGATATGCAACATAGTCGTTTTCATTATCTACAAAACACGGTTTTCGATCTATATTTTTCAAAAAATAGTCTACATCTTTTACTTTTTCCGCTGCAATAGATATAGATTTTCTTGAAGACGAAATATTAACCAAACCAGTTGCTCGCAAATATCTAAAACAAGCATCAGTATAGTCACGCATATTACTTTCTTTCGCCCTCAAAAAATTATCCACAGAACAAATCTTGCTTTCACGTATTTTGATTTTTCCTGTTGCTATCTCATCTTGGTAAATTTGCATTAACTCTCGTCGCATATATCCACGATAAAAGGCTTTATACTTGCCTTCATTTTGAACATTTTCTACACGAAATTGTTCAATTTTAGCAACAATAGCATCAAACATACGATAATCAACTAATTGCAAACCAAAAATCTTTACTTCATCAAACTTCAATGAACCAAAATGGCGAATTAAACGAAATAGCTCAAGATAAGGCTTTACCCAAAATTTAGCAGCTTCATCAGAGAATTTATGAAATGGGGATGGAAGTTGAAATTTCAAAAGCTGACGAAGAAATATTTCTTCTTTACGTTTGGATTGCACTAGCTCTTGCCCAGCAGGCGTTAATGATATCGTTGGTGACAATATCACAAACCCCAAAGATTTAGGTGCACGAGTCATCCTATCTCTTGCGCTAAGCGCAGGATCTTTTGCACCTCTTCCATTGAAGAAGCTCTCTTCTTTCAATAGTTCCATAAACGCTATTTGCGTGTCAACGTTCCATACTTGTCCCCCAAAATGAGTATTTAACAATTCTATTTCAGGAATCATTTTAGATGGAGTTCGTGGAGATGTCGTAATAAAAACGACTTTACAATCTCTTTTTTTTACCATTTTTAGCTGTATAAATTAGAACTAAACTAAAATAGTTTCTTCTTGAACACTAAACTTTGGAAACAATATTTTATCTCCTGTATCATAATTGGAGACTAAGATATGTGTTGCAACTGACTTAAAGCGGTTTCTAATATTTACAGCATAAGTCTTAGCATACTCATCAATAATCATATCACCATAAAGTTTCTCCGTTAATGGTGTCCGTCCTATAACCAACAAAGCCTTACATTTCAGATTGCGAAAATCATTAGCAAGCGCGATATGACAATCATCATTAAAACCGCCTTTATACTCCTCATTTCCATAATCAGAGAAAACACAATCATAAGGTGGATCTAAAAACATAAAATCATCTTTATCTACCATCTCAAATATATTTTTGTAATCTGTATTGAAAATTTCTGTTTTTGAAAGTAATTGACTATGTTGAGAGGTTACAAGTGACGTGTTTAAATGTTTATATCTTCCAAAAGGCACATTAAATTCACCTTTAGCATTGTACCTAATCATACCCGAATAAGCGGTTTTATTAATGAAAAAATAAAGCAATGCATCCGAATACGTCTTATCACCTATACCATTAAACATCCCTCTTAGTTGATAATACAATCTTTCATTTCTGTCCTCTACTCGTTCATTTGGGTTTATTTTCTTTAAAGCATCGAAATGTTTGCGGTTGGTTTCATAACATTTTTCTAGCTCATCAAGCTCGACACGCAAAGTTGAATAATTTAACTTTACGCCAGAATAAAACGCAATTAATTTAGCGTTTATGTCATTTATTATAGACCTTTTAGGCTCTAAATAGAAATATAAAGCACCACCACCAAAGAACGGTTCAATGTACCTTCCCGTGTAATGAGGAATATGAGCTAGTATATGTGGAATTTCTTTTGATTTTCCACCTCTATATTTAATTAGCGGTTTCATACTTCTTATTTTTTGATTGTTAGTTTATATTCCATCATATTTTCAGCAACTATATTTAAGACATTATCTGCATTGTCTTCTCCACCGACAACTTCATATACCTTATCTGCAAGCCAGAGTGTAAGTAATTCTTTTTCATCGGTTTTAAATATTCTGGCAAGAGCAATTACTTGATTACGCGTAGCATTACGGTCGCCACGTTCTATTTTGCAATACATGGCGTTGTCTATATCAAGAGCTGCGGATACCTGACGTTGAAGCATCTGACGGCTTTCCCTTAATTGCTTAATTTGAGTTGTAAATAACATACTTGTTTATTTTTGACTTGACAATTATCTGCAAATGTAAGAATATGATTTTGAAAATCAAGAGTTATGAGTAATATTTTGTAAATTATCCGCAGTTAACAAAATGAACAATAACAAACACTTAAAGTTTAAAGTCGCCCACGGTCAGAATTAAAGACATGTGCATATAAAGTACCAAAGATATTTCATCAAAATAATGGGCATACTATAAGACCGAAATTCATAGTGACTATACCTTAACTCTATAAATAAATGCAAGACACATGTTGCATTATGCGAAAAAACTTTCGCATATATTTGCTTTTTCTAATTTGTTTGTATTAATTTTGTGCCGCTTATAATTAAAATATGGCTGTACACATAAATAAAAACTAAATTAGAGGTATTAAGTGCAGATAATTACCATGTTTATCATGAAAAAAATAATTACAATTCTAGCATTTATGATGGTTATATCCTTCACTGCGAATGCTCAAACCCCTATAGTATTATCAAAAGTAATTCAAGTTGATAGTACAAAAGCCGATCAAATTTACGAAAGATTGGAGCTATATCTTACAAATAGCTTCAGCCGTCCGGAAAAGACCATCCAATTAAAAGACAAACAAAATCATCAATTCATAGTAAAAACAGCCTGCTTATTTAAAAGTGTGAAAAAAAACGCTGGCAATATTAGTGGAGGACTCATTTATTACACACTCAATATTGCATGTAGAGATGGAAGATATAAAGTTGACATGATAGACATACGACATGAATCAGATAGAACTAGAAATGAATGGGGTTCATGTGATTTTGGTACTTTATACTCAGATGTAGAATGCCCTGATAAAAAAATTGCTTTTGCTACAAAAAAATGGAAAATAGAAATATATAATGAAATGAAAGACACTGCAAAATTAGAGTTCGAAGCACTTTGCAATGTACTGACAGATGCAACAAAAAAAGCTACGCTTAGCCAAGATAGCAATTGGTAAAAATAAAATCCAAAATATTTTGCTAATTCAAAAATAGTTCTCATATTTGCTGCCGCTAAATAATCTAGGTTTTATTACCTCCGTCGAGTTTCGGTTCAGCTCAAAGATATACTTCGGGCTTTTTTTATGCCCAAATTATAATGATATGGCGGCTGCCTTTCCTTTTCTTTCTAATGCCCGACGGGTATTACCTGGATTGTTTAGCGACGGGAAATGGCGGCCGTTCTTATTTCTGCCTAAATGCTAAACAATCCAGGTTATGAGAACCAAAACAGTCTCAGCGACGACTAACGAGGTTAGAGAGTCACAAGTAAAAAAAATCCTCAATTATGAGGTTAAATCAGTGTCTGATATCTTAGGCACACCAATCAAAGTTTCACACATACTTGTATATTTAAACATCATAGCTTCATTGCTTGCAACAGTGATGCTTATAGAACAATCTTTATTGCTGGCAGGCGCTTCGCTGGCATACATGGCAATTGCAATTGCCATGCTAAAGAAATATGATATTAAAGGCCTTATTGATTAATTCGCGCGAATACTTTGTGTAATTTTAAACGTAACAAAATGATTAAGTTAAATAAAATAGATGACAATAGTTACCATCTAGTAAAAGATATAAAGGGTGTAGAATTTTCTAAAGAGGATTTTGATTTTATAAAAAAGTCGCTGAATAAACTCAATTCAAGCACCATAGAAAAAGAAAAATATCCCCTGATACACAACTCCATGTTACACGTTTATCGCGTGGATACATTCAATCAAAATGAGCCGAATGAACGGGGCATACACTTCTATACGGAGGATAATGCTGACTTTATATCACAGAATATAAATGGGATGAAGAGGGTATACAAAACATTAGGCTCTATGATTTCTTTATATGAGAGCGATAAAAAGAATAACGGGTGCATCGATGATGCTAATTTGGAGAGTGATGCATGGTCTGTCTCTATGCGCACGGCCATGTACGGGGATAAGCTCTACCCTATCAACATAAGTATCTACTTCCTGTATTTAGAGAAAGAATCTCTAAATACAGAATTAAACTTAACCCCCGATGAATTTTTTGAATTAACTGAAATGATTAATGCTTTAGATTAAAGTTTTGCCATAACTTTTTATTTGCCCCGGCTATTGAGTCGGGGCTTTTTTGTGTCCTTTTTTCTAGCCTCTTTCTAGTATAATTTTGTATCAAAATCATTGATATGGAGAATATACCGACAAATAATCTCGAAAATATAAAGTTGCTTTTCATCCGTGACATACTCAACAAACACGGGGATTGGTTAAAGGGTGTATTCCTGCAAACATTGCAGAAATATGACCATCAAAAAAGCGGTAACCTCATGAACTCTATTGAGTTTGAGGTTACAGGCAATGACACGGTCAATAAACTAACATTTACTTTCACTGATTACGGTCGGTTCTTCGATATCGCGGCGTATGCTGCACACAAACGCAAAAAGAATGATTGGAACGGCAACATTAACAAAATGCTTTGGGGGATAAATTCCAACGCGAAAAAAGGCAAATCTAAACGTTTGCTTAATCCTTTTTATATTGCTAATGGTGGCAAATTCGGAGAAGATGGACAAAAGAACACTAAATACATACACAAAATGAACAAGTGGTATGCACGCACCATGTACGGCGGTTTTGGCAAACTCATAAGCGCGCTAATGTATGGACTATCAGATGAGGTGCTGGCGAAATTCAAACTTGAACTTGAAAAATATGACACAATATGAATAAGAAAAAAGACAAAACTACAAAAGCGAATAAAGTGGCAAGTTATGGTGCGCTGTCGGTTGTTGGCACGAGTGCAGGTACTTATGCACTGAGAATGAGTACATATAACGACTACAATTTTGAGCAGTTCTTAAATGCCGGAGCTGCTGCCTGGGACAGCGACCCCGTCAGTATTGCAGGTATTCGATGCGTGCCATGGGGCCCGGATGATAATTTACCGGCAATGGTTCGCGATCTGCTGGAGAAAAATAATCTCGGCCCCGGTATATTGACTCGTAAAACAGGACTGATTTACGGCCAGGGCCCTGCTCTTTATCGTAATAAGCTAGAGGATAACGAGATAAACCGAGAATGGTGTGAAGATGCCGACATACAAGAATGGCTTGAGAGCTGGGATTATAAACGTTACATCCGTAATGCCATCATTGAATACAACCACATGGGTGGTGTATTCGTCAAATATATTTCAGGCAAAGGCATTCGCATTGGTCGCAAATGGATATCCGAACTCAAAGCCCTAGCTAGTAAAGACTGCCGCCTGGTGTGGCCGGAATCCGGATTTAAAGAGATCGATTCCGTGACAAGCATACTTGTTGGTGATTTCGAGTCCTTCAGACAGCGTGATATATTCCAATATCCTGTATTTAATCGCTTTAATCCTACAGCCAATGAGGTTGCTATCAAATATCACAGCTTGCGCAATTTCGGACGTAACTTTTATGCTGTGTCTTCATTCCTCGGATCGCTCCCATGGATGGAGAATGCGAATGAATTACCGCGGATCATTAAAGCTCTCAATCAAAATATGATGGCTGGGGCGTATATCATACATGAGCCTTCATCATATTGGGAAGATCGAAAAATGTCTCTAATTGAAATGTACCCGGAAGACACAATGTCACAAATTCAAGCACGTTTAAATAAACTACGAGAAGAAGTGACAGCTACCATCGCAGAGGTGATGGCGGGTAGTAAAAATGCCGGCAAATTTTTTACGGCCGTGGACTTCGTCGACCCGGCAACCGGCAAAGACCAATCGTGGAAAATTGAGCCTATTGAGATGAACATAGATAAGTACATTGATGCGCAGGTTAAGGTTAGCCGAATTGCTGACAGCTCCACCACATCAGGCTTTGGATTAAGCCCGGCTCTTTCCAACCTCATTATTGACGGCAAGTCTGATTCAGGTTCACAGATGCTGTATGCCCTCAAAATATTTTTCGGCTCAGATACACAGATACCTGAAGATATTGTACTTGAGCCTATCAATGATGCGATTGCTATCAATTTCCCTAACAAAAAGGGCATCAAATTAGGCTTATACAGGCAGATGATCAATAAAGAAGATAATGTTACCGCAACTGATCGGGCAACAAATAACATATAAGCCGATGACTGTATTTGAAGCAATTGCAGAAATGCGCCGGATTAGCAAAGTGAATGGCGAATTTTCCTTTTCGTTCATGACTTACAGCACGGATAAACGCAAGAGTAACGGCCCGCGTTTCATATCCCGTGCCCGACTAAGCAAACAATCTCGTGAGGATCAGCGCGAGATGTCCGATAATATGCTCAACTACGTTGATCTTGACACCGGTCGATACCGTACATGCTATCAACCATTACTAATGACTTTTAACGGTAACACATTAATTCTATAACAGTATGATATTTAAAGATTCTAAAGAATTGGCAGCCACTACAGGCAATTATTTTGCTAACAATAATTTTGACAAGGTACGTCCCTACCTTGAAGCAGCGAGTCTTAGCCTGGCTAAAATTATCGGTGCAGAAACAATAAAAAAGGCAGAGGATATTTACCTGGCGACTGAACCGTCCGAAACTGACGCTGAATTGCTCAAGATAATTCAACACCCAATCGCTATCATGGGTACATTGCAATTGTACCGACACAATGACATTGCCCATGAAGATACCGGGCGCAAGGTTAAGATCGATGCGGACAAAGAGAAGTTGCCTTGGGAATGGCAGCTCAACCGCGATGATGATATCATGTTGAATGACTATTACGATGCAGTTGATAATCTGCTTATTTATCTTGAGGATAAAAAGATTGATACCTGGCTCGTACAAAAAACGCGTATCGGCTTTAAAAGCTTGTTGCTCCCGGACAGTAACGCTTTTTCTCGTTTTTGGAATATTGATTCTCCTAGAATTTTCATACAGCTGCTGCCCCTCATTAAGGAGGCACAACGGCGATGGCTTGTACCCGCTTATGGCAAAGAGGATTTTGAAGAACTGTTATTAACGGTTCAGAACAATAAAGCGTACACCGTGCCGGCATATGAATATGCTGCAAATGCCCTGGTGCTTTACACCATGCACTTGGCTTTCAAACGGGGTATATTTTCAATCATTCCGCAAGGGATTATTCAGAAGAATTTGCAGAGTGACGGCACTTTTAAAGGGGAGAGCATTTCTTATTCTACTCTTAACAAATACACAGAATACCTGAGACATGAAGCGGATATCCTGCTTGATGACATGAAGATCATCAAACAAGGGCCACAGACTTATGAGCTGCTGCCTAATAATGATAAAAACAATAAATACATGATTCTATGACTGTTGTACAATCACCACAGAAATACTGTTTCGCTTCAATGATGGACGATTTCATCATTGATGGCGATTCATCCATCAACTTTGCCATAAAATATAAAGGGCAAAAGATACTTGATGAAAACTATTGCCCGGATGGCAATTATCAGATACGTATACGGCAGCTCGGCAAGCTGTGTCGCATGGCGTTATGGGGCGTGTGGTATGGTTCATCAGAGACTGCACAGGCGAATGTATACGGCGACTTTGAGTTTTACATAAATGATGCATTACAGCAGACTAGCACGATAATATTTGCACGCTTGGCCACGAGCATGAAAGCTTCACCATTGATCACGTCCGGAGGAGCTTTAGAACGCACGTTCTCTAAAAATACACGCCGTGGCGTTCCTGAATGGATTACATTGTGTGTTCCGGCAAATACGATCGTCGAATCCCAAAAGCGTGTAGCCGGCAAACTCACAGATAAGAAAACAATTCGTGTGGCAGCCACGTCATTCGCAATTATAACGCTAAACGTATCATCCGACACGCTATATCCGGCTGAAGAGGTAGACGGTTATCAAATCCTTGTCGGCACGAGTGCTTTTGAGTATACAATTGATAGCAGAGAGGCGAATGATATACAGGTAATGCGCTATAAAAACATCTTTGATTGCCCGGTGACTGCGATTTTCCGTGGTGGCATTACACAAGAGGGCGACAACACATCAGAGACGGCAGACATTGCAGGTATTACCCGCAAAGCCATGGTCACACCTAAAGATTCATTTACCTATAATTCTGGCGTTTTCTACAAGCGCACGGATTATCTCATTTATCATGATATCGCTAATGCGCAAGAGGTTTCCGTCCTAGCTGAAGACGGCACATGGGTTCCTGTTATTATCAATAAGCAATCATTCAAGCGCTATTCTAACAGGACGTTTGAAGAGGTTGCATTTACACTCACCCCGGCAGACCCGGAACAAGAAACTTTACTATTATGATGACAGAAAAAAGCGGCTTCCCCATCAGATGGGAGATGCTGACACAAAAAGAATTACAAGCGATTATCGAAATGTTTAACTCGCTTGACAAGGGTATGGACTTTTCCTTATTGGATATCAAACGTTCATGGGTTGCACTCGTCCTTAAATGGCGCGGTGTGTCTATCAAAAATACGATTGATGACATGTTACTCATTGATGGGATTGCAAAGGAACTTGACTGGCTTATTTATTATGATAATGAAAACAAGACGGCAAATATCAACTATGATTGTATCGAATGCCTGGTGCCTCGTTTCCACGGACTAGCCGGCCCGGAAAACTACGGTTATGATCTTACGTTTGGTGAATACCGCAAGCTCCTGGTCATATTCAATGAAATATCACAAGGCAGCAATGTTGGCGCATATATGGATATGCTTGCCGGCACGCTTTATCGCAAATACGATAAGAAATTAAAACGACGTGTTGCTTTTAATCCGGATTATGATTATACCCGGAACGCGAAGCGTATGCCCGGTTGGCTCAAATACTATGCTTACCTGTGGTTTGGTGCATTCTGTCAATACCTTATGACATCACCGTTCATTATTGACGGTAACGAAATTAACTTCTCGGCGATCTTCACATCGCCCGACTCAAAAAATACTGTTCCGGAGAATTTCATCGGCATGAACAGTATTCTGTTCTCTGTGGCTGAAAGTCATGTATTTGGTACGGTCACCGATGTAGATAACACTCAATTATTCCGCATTCTCATGAAACTTGTGGATGATAAGAACCGATCAGACGAGCTTAAAAAATCCATGAAGCTATGATTAAGATAAAAGACTACAAAGAGGCTTTGACCGAGATCATTGCTAAAGTCAACAAAGAGAGTGGCTCTGTCTTGCAAATTAATAGCATTCCGATTCTTTCTCCTGATGAGAAAGCGTTTTCTAAAAAAATTGCAGAACAAGGCGGGTTGATACTTGGAGGCTCCTACCCTCCTGACGATACGGATTCGGCGGATGAAGATTCTTTTATACCTGAATATGATTGCTTACTCTTTCTTATTCAGAAAATTGATTTAAGCAATATCACAGATCAAGAGCTTGAGCAATTTTATGACAATGTAGCTGATCTTATGAGATTGATAATAGATCACATCCGGGAGAATGATTTCGGCTGCGATAAACAAATTCGCTCATTGGGCAAATTCCACACCGAATGGGAATCGAATTACGGGGGATTTTATGGTAAATCCGTAAGCTTCACCCTGCAATAAATATCGACACACGACACAACAACACAAATAAAACACGACAATTTATGGCTTTAAAAATTGACAAAGCTCAACTACAGATTGAGATTTTGCAAGATACGGCTATGCAAAATCTTAAGAATCTCGAGACGCAGATAAGAACTGCTAAAACCGAGATGAACAAGCTTAAAGAGGGCACAGACGAATATAACCAGGCACTAGCAAAAGTTAAACAACTCAATAACACTTATCAAGAGCTTGCATCTAAAATAAACATATCAGAGATGCCTATGTCGATGCTGATTAAACGTCAGCGCGAGCTGAATGCAGCATTGCGTGAAATGCGCCCTAATTCTGCAAATTATCAAAATTTCAGAAATGAATTAGATGCAACCAATAAACGCATTCTCGAGCTAAAAGGAAAAGCCGTCGATACAGGCTTTTCTCTTACGAAAGTAGCAGATGGCATGAACAAGTATGCTGTTTTAGCTTCAGGCGTAGCTGCTAGCTTTGCGGGTATTACGCTTACAGCAAAAAAATGTGTCGATGCTTATGCTGATATGCAAGAAGCAGAGGCACAGGTGATCAAGTATACAGGCTTGACGCAGCAACAAGTTGATGGGCTCAACGAAGATTTCAAAAAAATGGATACTCGCACCAGCCGTGAGCAATTGAATGCGTTAGCTGGTCAAGCTGGACAACTCGGTATTACTAGCAAAAAGGGTATTGAAGATTTTGTTGATGCCGCCGATAAAATTAATGTTGCATTAGGTCAAGAACTTGGTCAAGATGCGGTTAAAACAATCGGACGTCTAGCCATGATGTTTGGCGAAGATAAAACCAAAGGACTGCGAGGGGCCATGTTGGCAACAGGTTCAGCAGTCAATCAACTTGCACAGTCTGTTGGCTCTGATGCTGATTATCTTGTTGATTTTCTCTCTCGAGTAGCTGGTGTCTCAAAATTGGCTAATATCTCACAAGCAAACATTATCGGCTATGCTTCTGTGTTGAATCTTAATAGACAACAAGTTGAAATGGCTGCAACTGCCTTTCAAACGTTATTGCTTAAAATGTACCAAGACCCCGCCAAATTCGCCAAACTTGCAGGTCAAGATGTAAAACAATTTACTAAATTACTCAAAACAGACGCGAATGAAGCTGTACTTCAATTCATGACAACATTAAAAGGACAAGGAGGATTTGACAAAATCGCACCTCTTTTTAAAGACATGGGATTAGATGGCGTGCGGGCATCCGGGGTATTATCAACACTTGCCGGTAAAATTGCAGACGTACGTAAACAACAGCAAATCTCTAATCAAGCATATAAGGATGGTACAAGTGCCACACAAGAGTTCAACGTGCAAAATAATACGGTTAAAGCTGGTTTTGAAAAGGCTAAAAAAGACTTATTAGATCAAAGTATAATTCTTGGTGAAAAGCTTAAGCCGGCTATGACTGGAATAATATCCAGTACTCGTTTAAGCATTAAAGTGCTAGGAACTGTCACGTCATTTATTATTGAACATAGACGTTCACTAACACTAATCATTGCAACATTGGCCACATACTATTCAGCTGTCAAGGCAATCAATGCTATTGATAAACTGCATGCTTTCTATGTCGAAAATATAAAGAATGTTGAACTTAGCAAAATTGCTATCGACAAACTTTCTATTATGTGGACAAATACGAAAATGGCAGCAACTAAGTTATATACAGCTGTTGTCGCACTCCTTGAGGGAAATTTAAAAAAGGCAAAAGAAGAAATGATTGCCTTCAATGCCATCACTAAACTGAACCCATTCGCAATATTACTTGCAGCATTAGTCGCTGTTTGTGGGGTCATGTATCTATATGCTACGAGAACGACAGCCGCGACAGCAGCACAACAAGAATTTATAGATTTACAAAATCAAGCAGTTGCAAGCGTTAGTGAGGAGATTACAAAAACACAATTATTATTCAATGTAGCAAAGGATGAAACAAAATCAAAAAGGGAACGCAGACAAGCCATACAAGACCTAAATAAAATTTCTCCTGAATACCTTGGTAATTTAAACTTAGAAACAATACATACTAGACAGGCAAAAGCTGCTGTTGATGCTTATGTACACTCATTAATTAGGCAAGCTGAGATTCAAGCTGAAACCAAACGTTTGGCTGATATAAACGGTAAAATAGCAGCTAATGGTGGGGTTATGGGATGGTTGAATAAAAACCGTTCGGGTTTCTGGGGTACAGTCCAAGGTACATTGTCTTTGCTAAAACATGGAGATAATAATTTTGAACTGAAAGAAATGCTTGAAGAGAAAAAAAGACTTGAAGCAGATTTAAATAAAAGAAGTGGAGAGCTGCTCAAACAAGTAGAGCAAGATAAAAGTGGCGGAGGAGGAAAACCAATCATTACACCCAAACCGGGAAAAACGCATAAAACCAATCCGGAAACGCCTTATAATATTGACACACATAACCTTGAAGCGGCACATACCAAAGAACTTAACTCAATCAAAAAGAATGCTCTTGACAATAATAAAACAGAAGCCGAATACAACCTTGATAATATCAAGGAAAACAGAAGTTTCTATGAAAAAAAATACACCTTGATTGAAAAATATCTCAAAAAGACGAAAGATAAAAAGATGAAATCTGACCTTGCAAAAGATGAACAAGATACGCTTTCACAATTGATTGACATTGACAAACAAATGGGTGATGCCCGTCTTAAAGTTACTGAAGAACAACGCGATCGTAAACTTAATATCATAGAAGAGACAGCACTTGAATCAAAACAAAAACTTGCAAAACAGTATGCCGATGGCGTAATATCAGAGGGCGAATATAACGTGAAAGTAGATGCTATCGATGAAAATCTTAAATCAGGGAAATTAGCTGCTTTAAAAGATTATCAGGATAAAGTAAATCAACTTGAAATCAAAGATGGCCAGGCTAAATTAAAAGCCGTAAATGAAGCAAACAAAGCTGCCCTTGATGCTGATATTGATGCCAATACGGCTCAAGCTAAAACGAAACAAACCATGTTAGAGACCGTTAATAACTTCCGCAAAAATTCTGGAATAAAAACAACCACTAATGACGATAACGAGGAACGGCTAAAGGCTCTTAAAAAGTCATATGAAGAAACACACGCCTATATGGTTGAACACCACATGGATACTGCACAGTTAGATGCCATTTATAACGAGGCAGAGAAAGAGAGTGAAACGGAACATCAAAAAGCTCTACTCGACATCAAAGAACAATATGGCATCAATACAACACAACAACGATATGATCTCGAGCTGCAAGCTCTTGATGAAAAGCATAATAAAGAAAAGTTGTCAGATGAAGACTATTACCAGGCAAAACAGAAGTTAGATAATGATTATCTTGCAAAAAAGTTGGACAAATGGGAGCAAAATTTGCAAGCGATCGAGTCTATTGTAAATAATGTTTCTTCTGCTGTACAAGGATTCGCTGAAGCTGAAACTGTTACGTCCGACGCGAAATACGATAAACAAATTAAAACTGCTAAAAAAGCGGGTAAAGACACGACCAAACTTGAAGAGCAAAAGGAAGCCGCCCAAAATAAAATAAAGAGAAAGTATGCCGATATCCAATTTGCTGCATCCGTTTTACAAATTGGCTCTAGTACAGCAGTCGCAGCAATGGAAGCATATAAAGCCCTTGCAGGTATTCCTGTCGTCGGACCAGCATTAGCACACGCAGCAGAAATCGCAGCAATACTTTCAGGAGCTGCTCAAATTAAAGTGGCCAAGGCAAACCGTGATGCTGCAAAAGGTCTGTACACAGGTGGTTTCTCGAATGATTATGTCCAGGGCTATACCGGTACCGGCAACTCTCATGATGTAGCTGGAGCAATCCCGGTACATAAAAATGAATGGGTGGCCAACCATGAAGCTGTTGCGAATCCTCATGTACGTAAATTCCTCGATGTTTTCAATATTGCTCAACGCAACGGTACAATCAATATGCTAGATACAACAGCCATTTTGCAGCAACTACAATTAACAGGGGGTAAATATTCCGGAGGATATACAGACACACCATCCGGCACCGTCACAACACAACACATTTCAGTCAATGCAGACAATTCAGCATTAATCACAGAATTGCAGCAGCAAAACAAGTATCTCAAAGCCATTGCCGATAAAAAACTTACACTTGCAATGACAGACGTTCGCGATAAGCTGAACGAGCTAAAAACTTACGAGTCAAACGCATCAAGGTAACTAGATTATTTCAGGATTTCAAAGGGCAGATTCGCACGCCGAGTCTGTCCTTTTTTTTCGTCCATCAAGGACGTAAATTTGCATCACAACACAAAATAAAGACATGACAGAACTTATCATCGACAATGTGCATGCAGTCTTGAGTAGTGATTTTTCTACAACTGTGAAGCAAGAAAACAGCTTCATGACTAAAAACGGAGAATATACCTATGACTGCACCTTATCACTGCTAAACCCGATCAACGCGAAACTTTATGGTTTCCTGCACCGGATTAACAAGACAGAAGCATTCGCGACAAAACGCCGCGTGATTCTGATTGCAGACAATCGTGTATATTGTGATGGTACTGAAGTCATTCAAAAATGGACGAATGAAAAGGTAACCATACAACTTGTATCCGGCAATTCACAATTCAATTATTTCATAGGCTCTGACAAAAAAGTGAGTGAGCTGGACTTAGGTAAAGCAACAGTTGATGATACGACTAAAATGTCTTCATTAACTGACTTTGAGGCACTCGGTTATGCTTTTCCTCCTACACAAATAGGTGGAGAGACATATAATCTCTATGATGTTTATGCGCAAGATCACGGTACAAATAGCTCTACAACATTTACGCTTAAACCCAATCCGGATTGCGGATGGATTGCTATGCCTTTTTATGTTGATTTAGCTGAAAAAATCATCACGGCATTGGGCTACACAATCAATCTGAATATGCTACGCAATTCTGAATTTAAACATATGATCATGTTGCATAATGTGGATACTACAGAGTTTGCAAAGATGTTGCCCGGCTATACTTGTAAAGAGTTCCTTGAGGAAATAGAGAAACTGTTCAATATTGAGTTTTATATCTCTTATAAGACAAAAAAAGTTGAGATAATTACTCAATCTAAGTTCTACTCAACTGCTGGAATGGTACATATCAAAAACGTAAAAGATGCCTATGAGACAGAGATAGATAGTGATGCGACTGAAGACGAGCACAGTACTGCGAATATTGGTTATGATCTTCCTGACACGACATATTACAAGTTTAAAAAGTTGCCGGACGAAATCATTAAAATGGCGGTTAAAAAAGAAATGACATCAGAAGAAGCCATTACCTATTTCCAAGGAACGACCGACACGGGCATGGAATTAATAACAGACCCAAACAATTATCAATATATACGACAAACAGTAAATGACAAAGACACTGCGCTTGAGGTGAACCAATTTAAAAGCCTTATTCAAGATTCCACGACCACAGATTTAGGCATTACTCTTTCAATTATTCCGATTGAATTAATCGATATCCCAGTTACCTGGACTTTATATACAGGAGCTAAGCAGCAGGGACAAATGACTGTCGGTACTTTAGATTCAGCAAGTACTTCCTCAAGTAAAACGACTCAATCTAACTTGTATAATTATCTTGAGAACGGTGGTTATGATTCTTCAGAAGGCAGCAAAAGCACATTGTATGCAGCTTTCTTTATAGGGTGTATCTGTACGGACTTGGTTTGGACTGTGTTAGGTGTTCCAACACCTGCATATCCACAGGTGTACACTGATCAAATCGCATTGATAGATGTTACAACCAAAAAAATAACTACGCGGTCAGAATCATTCAGATTAAAAACGATTGCTGCTGAGTTTTACGATCGCACTTATAAAATCGACAAAAAGAATAAGTTAACGATTGAGAGTTACGACCCGAACATTTATGATACCCACCTGATCTTCGAGATTTTAAACAAAAGATGGGCATGTGAGTATATTGAGTACACTATTGATAAAGACGGACGCAAAGGTGCATGGAAAGGCATTTTTCATCCTGTGACAATTAGCGATACAGATGCAGAGCATAGATGGATTCTTGCAGATAAGAATTGGCGAGACAATGGCGTATTCCTGGACAATGGTAGATGGTTAGACGAATAAAAATGACAACATGAGTTTTGATTTAGAATTTGAAAATATAACCCCATGGAACGGGGCAAACGATACCGGCAAGGATGTTCGTCTTAAATGGCAACATAACCTTGAGAAGATTTCGGAAAACTTCACGCAAATAGATAAAGTTTTTCAATTCCTTGAATATGACGAGACGAATAAAGCTATTAAGGTGAACGGCAATCTATATGCAATGGGAGGGTTAACCGCTCAAGGTCAAGGCAAAAATACAACAGGCGGAATAGGTGGTGTTTCGGCATTTAAAGACTTGGTCGATATCTCTTTAGATGTTTTATCTGATGGCGATATCATATATTACGATAAGGCATCAAGCCATTGGAAAAATCGTGCCGGCAACTATTATGCAAAGAATGATGATCTTACGAATTTGGCAAGTAAGATTAGCACGCTTAATAACTACACCCATCCGACATATTCGCCCATTAATGCCGGCGGTACTCGCAATTTCCTAACAGGCTTTATAACTGACGGATTAGGGCACGTAACGAATGTGACAACGGCAGCCATGACCAAAGGTGATATTACCGGTTTATGGGGAGCAACAATTTGGGACTCAAACAATTTTAATCCGGCAGATAAGGCAAGTGCTACAGACCTAAATTCTTTTATCACCCGCTTTTCTAATTTCTTTTTGCTTTCAGGTTCCGGTACAGATGCTGACCCTTATACTGTTAAAGTAAACGGTAACCTCTATACAGCAGGCGGATTAACAGCACTCGGACAAGGTAAAAGCACCACCGGTGGCGGTGGCGTGTCTGCATTAGCTGATTGTGTAGATGTTGATTTCTCTACGTTGGCGGATGGTGATTTCATATATTATGATCTTGCCTTAAAACGCTGGAAAAATCGCCCGGAAGACTATTTCGCAAAAAAGTCCGATCTCAACATGTCTAATTGGAATGATGCATACAATTGGGGCAACCATGCCAACGTTGGTTATGCACTGGCTAGCTCACTAGCAAATTATCTTTCATTGAATGGTGGTACTTTAAGTAATAGGTTGCAAATAATAAAAACTCTTGGTGGCAATAATGCTTCAGATTTGCAACATTCAATGCAATTTGAAATAAAAAAGCATGATGATGAAAAGGCTCTTGCTATTGGTGTATTGGATAATGGTGTAGGTGTTATACAAGCGAAAGAAAGCGGTGTAGGGTATCAAGCTTTACTCTTAAATCCTGTTTTCGGTAACGTTGGCATAAATCTTGGCGGAACGGGAATTCCAACGCACGCCCTTGAGGTGAATGGCGAAGGTATGTTTAATGGCTGGATTAGAACTCAAGGAAACGTTGGTTGGTACAATGAAACGTACCAAGGTGGATGGTATATGTCTGATTCTACATGGATACGTGCGTGGAATAGTAAAAATGTATATACACCTGGTGCAATGAGAGCTGATGGCGGATTTCAGGGTAATTTAGATGGTCAAGCAACATCCATATCTGGGTTCACATCTTCTAATGCTTCATCATCTGTCGACACTAATAATGCCACATCAAATGGGTTATATTATTATACTGCAAACGGTCCTAGCGGTATGAGCACCAATGATGGAGGTTTATATGTTCAAGCCTATAATACTTCGTGGGTTGGTCAAATTGCACAAGATTATAGAAATGGTAGATTAGCCGTTAGAGGTAAAAATGACGGAACGTGGACAACATGGCTGCATGTTTTAGATGAAGCAAATTACAATGCTTATGTACCCTCATTAACAGGTGCAGGAGCTTCTGGTAGCTGGAATATCATTGCAAACAAATCGGAATATATTGGGAATGACAGCCAATATATGCGCTTCCATTGGAATGGTCAAGGTGGACAACCATCTTGGTTATGGGGAGGGAACGATGCAGGGAACATGTATGTTTGGAATCCTGCTAATTTTCATGTTTCAGATTCAGATAGAGTTTATCCTATTTCATCGAACCCAAACAATTCTCATCCAGGTTATGGCCTAAGAGTTTTTTATTCTTGGAATATAGGACAAGCAAAGAATGACTGTGCGGGATATTCAAATGGTATTACTATAGGATCACACCCCGGAGATACAGCTTATGGGTTTCAGATAGTACAAAATATGTGGGATGATAATTTGTATTTTAGAAGATATAATTCAGGATGGCAATCTTGGCAAACCGTATATTCTACTGCAAATTTTAATCCGGGAAATTATTTACCACTTACCGGTGGTACTTTAAACGGAAGCTTAACCGTCAATGGAAATATACTTGCAACCGGTGGAGTAACAGCCCTATCCGATATGCGATACAAGCATGTAATCCGCAAACGGAATATTAAGTTAGCGGATATTGCTAAAGCTCCGTTATTCGATTTTACGTTAAAGATTGGCAAAGACGATGCCACACATATAGGTACCAGCGCACAATATTGGCAAGAGATATTACCGCAAGTCATTCGTGAGAATAAAGACATGTTGTCAATGGATTATGCTTCAGCAGCTTTGGCTTGCTGTATCAGCATGAGCCGTGAAATTGTAAAACTTAAAAAAAGATTGCAAGAGTATGAGTTACGATAGTGGTAAAATTGCCTCGCCTGTTTCTATATCAGACGTTCAAAAGGCTTTAGGAGTATCGGCGAATGATTTAGCAACATTATGCAAATCGACAAACATAAATCCTTTCTCAAAATATAAGCCTGTGATTTTCAATAACTATTTTCCGGTTACAGGAGATAACTATTGGAAAGCGGCAGATGGAAAAGCAGGTGTTATACTACCTCAATATAGCTCATTTGCTGATATGATCAATGCAATTAAGTCAAGTAGTACCAGGTGGTCACATCAACCTCCTACATCCATTTTCAGGCTTACTGATTTTAATGGATATAATGCAAATGCACAAAAGCCTGTTGGCTCTATTTCTTCTCTGTCAATACATAGAGGTGATGTGATCATGCAGACCATTAACTGCATTTATGATGATCATGAGGATAATTTAGGGCTTATCAATATGGGGCTAGGTGACTATTATTTGTCACTTGCAATCATGAAATCAGACAGCGACACCACACCTGCATATCTTGCCAGCTCTCCATATACGGTGCAAGGCACACTTAATGCAGAAGTTCCGGTAATGATCATTAATGCTTATGCCAATGAATTGCCGGCCGGCACATATCCGATGTATCTGTTCTTTTCGTGGAAAGCGATGCCTTCATTAGATAGTCAAACATTTGTGCCTATTGATAACAGCATAGGAAGATTGACGATTGTCAATCTGACATCAATTACAGTATCGGCTGCTTACGATTCAGGCAATGAAGAATACATTACATATAAAGTTGTGATTGTCAACGGTGATACATCTACAAAGGTATTCAACAACAGTTATATGTGGTTCACGAATGATCCTCAAGGTAATTCAATTAACAAGCAAGTATCGCTTGGCACTGTTAGTGTTCCGGCAGGTCAAACCAAAACGCTGACAAGTAGAGTGAATGACCCGGCAGCAAGTCCCTGGGTTATTTTCTATGCAAACTCTATGATACAAGGGTCGGCTTCAGTAGATTAATTTTTAATACATAAATATATGAATTTAGTTAAAACAAGTGAGAACACCACCAAGCAATATGCGAATGATGGTACAGTGAAAGAGCTTCTTACTGCTGCAAATTTTAATGTAGTAGATGGTACAACGAATTTGGGAAACATAAATATTTCTCAAAACGGGTTCAATATGAACATTAATAATCTTTCTAATGTACCGATGGAAGATTTAGAGAACAAGATTTCAGAGTTCCTTAACAAATTAAAAACTACGACAGATGAATAAGTTACAAGCATTGCAGCTTCGCCCGATATTATCGAGCATTGACATTTCTAAAATGGAGAAAACAGATCAATTCAATATCATTGATGATATTCTTTTGCTTGATGAAATTTCATCGGAAGCTCAAAAGCAAGTTGAAGCAGCTCTTAAGGGTATCGCTAAAGATGACAAAGAGAGCAAAGTTGCTGAAGCGAATAATATAATCAACGAAAAGTTTAGCAAAGAAGAGGTCGAACTAAAGAAAATATCGTCTGCCGCTTTCGATTTGATTCTCCAGCAAGATATTATTTCAGCAGGTGGTAAAGCCTTATTGTATAAGCAGTTGAAAAAGTCTAAAAAATAAAGTAACAACACAAACACAATTATAAAACACAACATTATGAATTTACTTTTTATTTCCTACCTCTTTTCTGGGGATTTTCACAAAATGGCAATATGGTTGTTAGTTGCAGCCATATTGGCCATTATTCCAAATGTTGCTAGTGTCATTGACCTTAAGACAGGCATTAATACAAGCAAACGTTTAGGTATTTTCAAAACAACATCGTTTGGATTACGGCAGACAATCTCTAAAGACAGAGACTATCTCATGTATTTCTTTCTTCTGTTCCTGATTGACTGTTGCTTAAGTTTCTTCATTGATTTTCCGGTGTTATGCATTTTATGTGCAGTAGCTGAAACCATAATAGAGGTGATATCAATCCGGGAGAATCTAAGCAAAGGGCAGACTAACAATCATGATCCCATTGCATTAATGCAAACAATCGCCACCGCTTACGGTGATGACAAAGCACAGAAGATTTTTGACATTATAAAAGACAAAACAAATGAAAGCAAGTCAACTACTGATCAATAAGCTAAAAGAGTTTGAGGGCTGCAAATTGGTAGCCTATCAAGATTCTGTCGGTGTATGGACTATTGGTATAGGTCATACAGCAGGAGTGAAGAAAGGTCAGAAAATCACTTTACAGCAGGCAGAAGTCCTGTGCAAAGGTGACTTACTAAAAGTTGAAACCTATCTCAATAGTTTGAAGATACCTTTTACTCAAGGTCAATTCGATGCGTTGTGCGATTTCGCTTTTAATTTTGGTAATGGAGCATTTGCAGAAAGTACCTTGTTAAAGAAAATCCGGATTAATATAAATGATAAAACAATACCATATCAGTTTACACGCTGGGTATATCAGAAGGGTAGTAAAATCCCTGTAAATGGATTGGTGACACGTCGTAATTGGGAGGCAATGAGATGGCAACAAAAATAAGAATCATATTGGTAGCAGTCTTAATGGCTGCTACCTTCCTCTGCTCTTGCAGGAGCAAAGAAGCAGTAACGAAAGAGACAGCAGTTTCCAAGATAGAAAGTCGATCAATGGCAAAGGATAGCATTTCTACTAAAGAATCCTATTTGTCTGAAGATACAACATATTCCAATGAAGTGACAACTATTCATCATGTTGAATATGATACAAGCAAGGCAGGCAGTGACGGCAGACATCCGGTCAAATCGACAACCGATATAACTAAAAAATCACAAGCCGGCTCAAAAGGCAAAGCGTCTCAGTCCTCGACTATTACTCAAGTACAAACAACAAAGAAAACAGACAAACAAAAAACGACAACCAATAAGCAAGCAAATCATAAAGTTACATCACAAGTGAAAGAGGTTAACAGCCTTATTACAAATATTATATGGTTTTTATTTATAATTACCGCTATTGCAGTTGTAATATTTTTGTCTATAAAATATCGATCAAGGATTAGACCACTACTCAATAAAATATTATCTTTGCTTGAGTAGAAGTTATACTCTAGAGAGAGATTTAAAAGCCCTGTTTCCCGAAAGGAATTCAGGGCTTTTACAATTAATGAGTATCACTTAAACCTCAAATTAATAATTCACCTAGTCTTATTCGATGGGTAATCTTTCCCAGAATGACATAAAAAAATAAATTATGACAAATACATTCGTCTTCCAACAACAAAACAAGGTCACATATACAAAGAATATATTGTTTTTGTAAATTCAGTCAGAGGTATATTAACTGTCATAGAGAGATTAATAGATTAAAAGTGACAGGATGTCGTATTTGCATCTTTGATTAATGATCAATGAATTAAAGACCTTTTATATAATACAACACACATTTTACATTTATATCAACAAATAAAAACCTTAAAGACATTTCTCCAAAGGTACTTTCAACATTTGCGAACCACCTTAAGTTGGTAATTATGAAATATTACTTATAATTACATAAAAAGAATACGACATTATGACAGTTTATTTCTGCCACGAAAAATAAAAGGGAATATATTTTATAAAAAAAAAACAAACGAAGTAGCTTGGCATAACGTTTGATAACATAATTGTCGAAAATTTTGTGAAAATATTTGAGTATCTATATTGTAATCCTATTGCAAAGATAATACTTTTTATTTAATAAGCAAAATTTCTATCAGGATTACAATCCACCTGAGTAAAATATGGGTTATAAATTAAAAAAAGTATTTTATGAAAGAAGAATTTTCAAAATTTGCGAATAATATTCGCTTAACTCCTAGCCAAAAAGATGATGCAAAAACTAAGTACAATGGTGTGTGCAAGAAACTGCACACCTCATACTATGACACATCATATGATGGTAGTACAAAATTTTTATTTGGGTCGTACAAAACAAAAACCAATGTTAGACCGATAACAGAAAATCAAGATGTTGATGTCTTATTTAAAATTCCTAAAACTACTTATGAAAAATTTAAGGCTTATAGCAGCAATGGCCCTTCTGCATTATTGCAAGAAGTAAAAAAAATCTTAAGCGAAAAATATACTACAACAGACAATATTAAGACTTGGGGTAAGGTTGTAAAAATCACATTTGCCGATAAGACTCACAATGTTGAAGTCCTACCAGCTTTTGAAAAAGAAGATGGTACTTTCAAAATACCTAATTCTGAAAATGGTGGTAGTTGGGAAAATTTTAATCCAAGAGGTCAAATTGACCGTTTTAACTCGTCTAATACAGTAACGGATGGGTTAACTGCTGATTTAACAAGAATGATTAAAACGTGGGTTGATAACACATCTACATGTAATTACAAGTCATACAAGCTGTTAGAAGATGTTATAGCTTTCTTAAATAGTAATTTTAAAAGCGGAGCAACATACTCCGAGTATTCATCCGTCGTAAAATCTTTCTTCAAATACCTAAGCAATCATTGTAGCGAAGGTTTAAAAAATCATGCTAAAACAGCATTTGATAGAGCTGTTAAGGCATATGATTTTGAAAAAGAAGATAAGCCTAAAGAAGCCTCTGAAACTTGGAGAAAGGTATTCGGATCAGAATTTCCATTAATATCTTCAAATCCAGCAAAGGAGCAGAATACAAGAGTTTTTACAAACCCAAGTTTACCGTATGGCTATTAAAACATTAAATAAAACTGAGATTGAGCTATTAACAAACGAATATCCAAAATTAAGATATGATGTGGGGAAGAATGTCATTAAAGGCATTCTTCCTTTTAACCTAAAGTTTGGCCCAGATGGGGTTGTTATAATAGATCAGTATGAAATAGAGATAGATTTGAATAACGTTTCAGAATTTGGTATACCAATTATAAAAGAGACATCTAACAGGATTGTTGAAATTGCTGCAAAAAAAGGAATTCCGCCTATTGATCTTCATTTAAATAGCATGAATGGTTCAATGTGTATTATTATTCCGCCTAAAGCAAAGGAGCGATATCCCAATGGGTTTGATTTAAAAGAACTCTTAAGGCATATAGAAGAACACTTATATTGGATTTCCTATTTTGAAAAATACAATAAAACACCATGGAAAACATATGGTCATGGAGATTTAGGGTATCTCCAATTATATTTAGAAGATAAAATCAAATACACTAGCGATTTTAAGGAACACTTTAGCTGTAAGTCAAGACCTGAATTTAGAAGAAAGATTAAAGAACTAAAAAAAACATACGATTTATGAATGAAAAATTATTGGCAATTACGAGGTTTTATTTTGCACAATCAGTATTTATGAATAATATCCATTACAAAGCATACAAACGGATAAATAAAAGGAAAAAAATCTTTTCTTTTACAGTCTTAACTTGTGCATCTGCAACCCTTTTACTATTAATATTACAATTAATTAGTATTGAAAATAATTGTAATTTTGGTATTAAAACAGTTTCATATGTAGGTTTACTTGTTACAGCAATTACTTTAATTGTGGAATTACTCAATAAAGAAAACTTAACATTGATTATGTGTCAACATAGAACAGTAGCAGAGAAATATAAAGTTTTAAGGGATGAATATATGAATCTTATTGAAGATATTATGTCAGGTTTTTCATCCGAATCTGACTTGAGAATAAAAAAAGACAGTTTACAAAAGCAATACAGTACCATTGGAGAAAATGCTCCAGAAACAACAACTAAAGATTACAAAAACACACAATCCGGACTTGGATTAGCAGGCAATAGTAATGAAGAATTTACTTGGTCTGATATAGAAATTGATAGATTTTTGCCTCAGTTATTGAGAATTACTTGATAATACAGTTCAAACAATTCACATGGATTTGATCAAAATTATGAAATAAATATAAGAGGGTGTTTCAAAAGTATAAATCCGAAAGACGAAAGTTACAGATTATCATTTGATCAATACCTTACAGCATAAGAACCATTTCCGACCTATATTGTGATCGTGAAATGGCCCTTTTTTATTGTTGAAAGCTACAAACTATAACTATTTATATTTGAGAGCGGCTTTTGACATATCCGGTTACAACACTTTATACAAACATAAATATCTTATAACAAGCATATTGACCTTACGTTGTATGTAGTAAGCACTTTAGATATCAGGAAACTCATTCATCATTTTCTCGTTTTTCTCTCCTAGATTCTTTCTGAAATATTGCTCAGTCGTCACAATAGACTTATGCCTAAAGTGCCGTTGCAGGTCATAGGTGCCAAATCCACTATTAATCAAGGCTACAGCACCGGAATGTTTAAACGAATACAGCTTGTAATATGAAGGTAGTTTCATGTTATCGCGTATTTTATCAAATCTCAGCCTAAAATTATTTTTACCAAGATGATCAACACCTGGCTTACCACCTTGAGAGAAGACATAATAGTCGTCCGGATAATCGTTTAAGTGATAAAAATCTACCATCATTTCTAAAAGTTGATTGGGGATATCCACCGTTTCCTTTTGTCGATTCTTTGCAATTTCCTGCCGAATGATTATTACATGAGAGTCAAAGTTGATATCTCCTACTTTCATCAAGCGCAGTTCATGACCGGGCCGAATTGCACAATAATATTGCATCATGCATACTAGCCATAGCTGCCTGTCATACTGCATCATATAAGACTGTAGTAATTTCCGTATATTTTCCGGAATAGGTACAGGAGCTTCGTCTTTTATTACACCGACATTTGGTATATCATAGACAGGATTAACCTGTATGACTTTCTTATACACTAGCAGATACTTAAAAAAGTTGTATAGAATTTGCCGGTATTTCAATACCGTTACCTTACTTACCTTTTTTTGAATCATGATATAATGAAAAAACTCACAAATATTCCCTTGAGTAATAGTACTTACATGGTTTCCGCTTAACTTACGAAAATCAAGCCACGAGCAGAATATCCGCAATTTTGAAGTATAGGTTTGAAATGTGTGGTGAATTACCTCACTTTTTTTACGCTCAAGAAACTCTGATAAGTACGTCCTTGCGGTGATATTAGATACACGTTGCCGACCGTACATCGATGCAATATTGCAATACTCAAGCTGATCTTCATAGACGATTGGCTTTCTTAAAGCTTTGACATCGCCATTTTTAACCTGTAAAGTAAGTTCCTCTACACGTTTATTACAATATGCACGTCGCTCATCCAAATCATCAATAGAATTCATGACTTTAGAATCACGAGACCTGTGCATTTCCCCTGTAATAGGGTCACGCAATGAATATTCTATGTACCAGCGTTTTGTTGTATCCCCGTCAAAGTCTATAAGACGAGGAAGAATGATAATTGATTTTTGTCTTGACATTTTGATTTTGTTTTGCAGCAAACATCGTTTTAACCATCAAATGTACAATACAATTATTTTTATCATTTAAATTTAGTGGTAAATAACTCATTTTCAGTTATTTACCACCTTAAAGTCGGGATGACAGGATTTGAACTTGCGACCCCACGCCCCCCAGACGCGTACTCTAACCGAGCTGAGCTACATCCCGAATTCGTGCACAAAGGTACTGCTATTTTTTTTTATTCCAAATCTTTACGATACTTTTTTCGATAAAAGTGCCGTATTCATTGAGTCACAGCCCCATACATTCACGATAGAAATCAAACATTTCGAAGATACTCTCCTTCGATGCAGTTTGATTTATTTGAATATCACCAATATCTTTTAGAAGGGTAAAATTAATTACTCCGCCCACATTCTTCTTATCATGCTTCATTAAGTCGTATAGTTGATCATACTTCTTACAATCAATAGGAAACGAACCATAGTTCTCTTTTATATAGGCCACTGTCTGGCGCAACTTGTCTTGAGGGAAGCCAACATTCACGGCACTCATATAAAGCTCACACACCATACCCCACGCTACAGCATAACCATGAAGTACTGGTCTGTCCTCTATAAAGCTCAAACTTTCAAAAGCATGTCCTACGGTATGACCAAAGTTCAATGCCTTTCGTATGTTTTGTTCAAAAGGATCCTTCTCCACTATGTCTTCTTTAACAGCTACACTCACACCGACCATTTGCTTTAGATGATCATATTCAGGATTTTCGAAATCAAATTGCAACAGTTCTGCCCAATGCTTCTGATTGCTTATCAAGCCATGCTTGATCATCTCGCCATAACCACTCAATAAGTTTTGACGATTGAGCGTGCGAAGAAAGTCTGTTTCAATAATCACGACCGAAGCCGGATTAAATACTCCTACTTCATTCTTTAATCCATTAAAATTTATACCGGTTTTGCCACCAACGGAAGCATCAACCATAGACAATAGAGTAGTCGGTACATTGATGTATTTAATGCCTCTCTTAAATGTAGACGCTGCAAATCCACCTAAATCCGTAATCATTCCGCCTCCCAGATTTATAAGTAACGACTGGCGAGAAGCTCCATTAGCCCCTAACTCAGTCCACACTTTAGCCAAAGAGTCCAAATTCTTGTTTAAATCTGTTGAACCTATTGTTATAGACTGTGCTTCTAATTCATCAAGAATATTTTGTATGGATGGTTGGCAAAACTCATGGGTTTGCTCATCAGTAAGAACGAATAGTTTATCGTAAGACTGTGTGTTTATAGCCTCTTGCAGATCTTTTGCAAAGTCCTTACTTAGAATTACTTTCTGTCTAGACATTTCTGATTGTTTTATAGCTTTCTTGCAAAATTACTTATTTTATCTTTTCGAACAAGTAAATCTCTATGATTTTGCGTTATTTGTCGACTAAGATGTTTAAACCTTTTTATATAATAACGGTCCAAACAAATGAAAACAATAAAATAAGCGTATATAATGAAACACCTCCTCACTTTATTAGTGCTTTTGACAATTGGTGTTACAGTAGCACAAGCACAAAATGAGACGAAATCGTTCACTGGGATGATTGTCGACAGTAAAAACAATGCAGCTATAGAAGATGCATCTATTAGAATCTTATCTCTACCCGACAGTTCTTTTGTTGTAGGAGTATCAACCGATGCAAAAGGAACTTTCTCTGTTAATAATTTGAAGAATGGACGCTATGTTGCAGTTGTAAGCTTCATTGGTTACAAAAGTAAGAAGATTCCTTTTCAATTGAGTCCTTTAAAATCAGACTTTGCTACAGGCAAAATAGCATTATCTCCAAGTGATATTATTTTGAAGGGAGCTATTGTCACAGGCAGAGCAGTACAAGTCGTTGTGAAAGAAGATACCATTGTGTACAATGCCGCTGCATTTAAGGTACCTGATGGATCAATGCTAGAGACCTTAGTGAAAAAGTTGCCGGGAGCCATTGTTGACGACACGGGCAAAATAACAATCAACGGCAAACAGGTTACAAAGATATTAGTTGATGGTAAAGAATACTTCAGTGATGACCCTACAGTTTCAATGAAAAACTTACCGGCCAATATGGTTGATAAACTCAAGGCTTATGACAAGCAATCAGACTTTACACGCTTGACGGGTATAGATGACGGAAACGAAGAAACCGTACTGGACCTTCAAGTAAAGAAAGGTATGAAAGATGGCTGGGTTGGTCAAATTAATGCCGGTATCGGAAATAAAAGTAGATATGCAAGCACGATAAATGCAAACAGATTCCTTGATAAATCTCAATTCTCATTAGTAGGTACCGCCAACAATATAAACAGCCAAGCATTCTCTGAATTCGGAGGTGGTGGAAGAAGCTTTGATACCGGTGCCGGACAAGGAGTGAATGCAACGAAAAGCTTAGGTATGGATTTTGCACGCGATTATAGTAAACTAAGTATAGGAGGTGACGTTCGTTACGGATATACAGATCGTGAAGGCATTAGTGACCAAACAACTGAAAGATTCTTAGGAAATACTTCTACATATAATAGTAGTCAAAGCACTTCAAGGCGTAAAAGAGAAGAAGTTAGGGCAAACTTCAGATTGGAATGGAAACTGGATTCTATGACAAGTGTAATCTTCCGCCCTACACTTACTTGGAGTGATACAAAGAATAACACAGGATCTGCTTCGCGCACTTACAGTGATGCATCTCCTTATGTAGTAGGAAGCAAGACAGAACAAGGAGTGAACTATAAAGTCGGAGGATCAAATTCTGACGGAAATGCATTACAGACCAGCGGCAACATTCAATTGACGCGTCGCCTCAACAAAAAGGGACGTAACGTTTCTGTCTTCGGAAGTTATGGTTACAATAATTCGAATACGGATACTTACTCTTTGAACAACATTAAATACTTTACGGAAGATAGTACTTCATTGCAGAATCGATATGTGGATAACAACAGCCACGGATACAACTATCAATTGGGATTCTCTTATTCCGAACCTGTATTCAACGCACGTTATTTGCAATTCCGTTATAGTTACAATTATCAATACAACAAGTTGGACAAACTGACTTACACCAGCGCTAATGATTCTCTCTATACAGGATACTCCAACGAAGCAGAAGCATCACTGGGAAATGGGTATTACAACAAATACGCCACTCACCAAATAGGGTTGTCACTTCGTACAATACGAAAGAATTATCAATACAACGTGGGATTCACTCTTGAACCTCAATCATCACAAACATTTACTTATTATGGATTAAATGCTAAGGATAAACCACTGAAACAAAACGTACTTAATTATTCGCCAAACTTTGAATACAGATATCGTTTCAGTAATATGAAACAATTAAGAATCACTTACCGCGGACAAAGTAGTGCGCCAAGTGTATCAAACCTTCAGGCCATCATTGATAACACTGATTCACTCAATATTCAATATGGTAACCCAGAACTGAAGCCATCCTATACCAACACGTTACGTGTAATGTTCAACAACTTTATGCAATCAAGCCAAAGTAGTATTATGGGAATGCTTGACTTCGAAAACACACAGAATGGTACTACTTCACAGATGACTTACATCACCAAGACCGGAGGTACAGTATCACACATTGTGAATGTCAACGGCAATTGGAATGCAAATGGTAGAATGGGATTCAACACCTCACTCACTAGTGACAATGCCGTGACAATGAATACATTTACGTCTGCTTCATATAGCGATCAGGTGGGATATACAAGTGTAAATGACAGCACAGGCAGCAAAGCATATTCTGAGAACTTTATATTAGGAGATAAAAGCACCACACACAATCTTAGTTTAGGCCAAACATTAAAGCTTGGTTATCGTAACGATTGGTTGGACTTCAACGTATCAGGTGGAGCCACGTATGGGAAGGTTAATAACAACAAGCAAGCAAATAGCAACAGAGAAACATGGGATTATACATTGGGCAACGATCTGAACATTACATTTCCTTGGAGTGTTTTCCTAACCAGTGATCTCAATTACACCATCCGCCAAGGATACAGTGGCAGTTCCGACAAGAATTCATGTCTATGGAATGCTCAATTGACCAAGAGTTTCTTGAAAAACAATTCAGCTAGTTTACAATTCAAGATCAATGATATATTACATCAACAAACAAATATCAGTAGAACCGTCACAGCACAAACAATGAGTGATACCAGATACAACACACTGGGAAGTTACTGTACACTCTCTTTCATTTGGAAGTTTAACACACTGGGTAAAAAAGGAAACACCAATCGTCGTATGATGCCTATGGGCGGATTTGGCGGACGAGGAAGAATGGGTGGAGGCGATGGCCCCGGCGGAGGTGGAGGCCCGATGTAAACGTAACATCACTTCCTATTATTCATAGAATAAAGACTCCATGATGAGGTTTGTACCTTTCATGGAGTCTTTATTATTTTATCACGAATGCGCCGCCGTTATTCTTCTATTTGATCATCATAAAGTTTAGGAGTAGCACTGTATATATGTGCCGTTTTGAATCCACATTCGTCTACCATTTTTTGCTTTCGCAACTGGTTCATCACTCGGTAGGTCTTACTTCGAGTATAGCCTAATATAGCTGTAATTTGCTTGGAAGTCAAACGATCATTGCTCTTAAAAGCATCACGAAGCAATAAGATATCCTCTTTTTCGTCACGAGCAATTGAGTGTTTCAGATACTTGACCCGTTCAAACTCCAATCCATAACTTACGTCACGCTTCAAGTCCTTCTCAGGTTGAAACTTCACGGTCTTTATCTTCAGTCGCTTACTTGGGAAGTTAGGAGCATCGCTTTCTATATCAGGACTGTCAATGGCCATTTCAAAATAACCGATTCCCGAAAGATGTATGCGCTTGCCTTCACGTAGATGAGTGACCATGCTCGAACGCAATTCAGTGAGTACCGCTAATATATCGCCGGGCGTAAGAGAAGAAGCTCTGCTTATCTCAGAGGCAAAAGTATCCTCACTAACCATTCCATCGGCAATGATACGTGCATGATAGGTGGGGCTCTCCGTATCCTCTTTACGCGGAGGATTAGGATAAATGTCAAACTTGATGGGCATAATTATCTGTTTTAATATTTATATTTCATTGTTTTACCTTGGTGGAAATTATTTCTTACCCAGGTGGAAAACGTTTTCCACCTGGGTAAGAAACATTTTCTACAAATGTAGAAATATCTTTTCAATTCAGCAAACGAAAAGAAACCTAATGTAGATCGCATAGAAAGCTAAGCTGTATTTTTTTGATTTGTCCTATAAAAAAAGAGGCTGCCTCAATTCGCGTATGAGGCAGCCGTGCTTTTATCAACAATCAGATCATTTACATCCGACTCGATAGTATCTATTAATCTTCATCTTTACTCATCATCGAAGCTAGATAGAATGCATTGTTCTTGATAATCACTGTAGACGGGGGCAGAACTCCTAATGTAGATATTTGCGTATATCCCAGTCCTTGAGTACCGGTGATTACTTCCATCCGTTTGAAATGATTGCTCGCTTTTCCCTCATCGACTTTTTTGTCTACCAGATAGAATATATACGATTTGCTTCCCATCTTAACAATGGCATCGTCAGGCACTGCATTTACCGAACCTACGCCTACATCAATCAACCCCGTTACATACATTCCAGGAAACAAGGTGATGGAATGCTTTGAGGTGATTCGTGTATGCACAATAATCGATTTGGTCTCATTCTCAAATGATTTGTTCATCTCGTAGATCACACCTTTGAGCTTTACATTCGGTTGATTGGTAAGCATGATATCAACAGTCTGTCCTATATGCACGGATTTGATGTCTTTCTCGAAGACTTTGAAATCACAATGGATTTTTGAGTTGTCGGTTACATTCATTATAGGAGTTTGTATGTCCACATAGCTACCAATACTTACATTGATCTTGCTGATGTTCCCTTCAATGGATGATTTTATAGGGATCATTGTGGTGATTCGTCCGGCTGCTACTGCTTGCGGATTGATTGCCAACTGGCGCAACTGTTGCTTCAATCCGGTTACCTCTGCCTTTGCCATTGCATAATCGGCTTGGGCCTGTTGCAAATATTTCTGTGTTCCGGCACCCTTCACTGACAGTTCACGCTGACGAGCAAATTCCTGCAGCTTCAAGTTTCTATTTTGCATGGCAACCAAGTACTTATTTTGCAACTCCACAATCTGCGTATTCTCTAACAAAGCCACAGTTTGTCCGCGCGACACATGCTTACCTTCAATCACCAGAATCTTCCTGATTACACCTCCCACAAGAGAATTTACATCAGCCTTCATCTGTGGATCCAATCCTAATTCTCCATTTGCCCGCACCACGCTGCTGAGGCTGCGCTTCTCTATTTTCCCTAAGCGGATACCCACTGTCTTCATTTGTCTCTCAGTGACAACAATGTCCTGATCTGCCTCCAGCTCTGCACTCTCTGACTGATTTGTTTCAGCCTTCTTCTCTTTTTTGCTGCTGCATGCACCTAATTGCACGCCCATAGCAACAATTAGTCCCATGCACAATATATGTGTCCACTTATTTGTTTTCATAACCTTGTAAATAATTTAGTTGAATAAGAACCGGTCGTAATCGAGTCATACTTCCCTTCACTATCCGCTCTTTGATGTCCTTTATCCCATCCTTTTCCAACTGGTTGTATTGAGCGATCAGCACTATTCCATTTAGCACCGCGACTCCGAACAAAGCAATGAATCCTACTCCGGCAGATATACTGAAAGGCATTCCTCTAATCCACAATGCTGCGATTCCACCAATGGTTGAAAGTGGTATGGCAGTGAAGACAAACAGACTCTCTCTGACATTCCTCAAAGTGGCATACAACAATATAAGAATCAACAACAAAGCAACAGGCAGAACGGTAGACAAACGGCTCTTTGCTTCTTCCAGATTTTGAAATTGACCGCCATACTTGTAATAGTATCCCGGAGGTAGTTGCAACTTCTTATCCAATATATTTCTTATTTCCTTTACTGTACTTTCAACATCTCGATCCCGAACATTGAACCCTACAAAGATTCTGCGTTGTCCGTCTTCATGACTGACCTGAGCAGGTGCGTTTCTGAATTGGATATCAGCAACTTGCGAGAGCGGTACGGAGGAGCCTGATTTCAATGGAATATAAAGGTTGCCCAGATTATTAAGGTCGGCACGTAAGTCTCTATCCATACGCAATACCATATCAAACTGTCGGTCATTTTCAAACACCGATCCGGCTTCACTTCCCGAATAAGCCGTCTTTAATATCAAGTTGGCATCTTTAATAGATATATCATATTTAGCAAGTCGATCACGATTATAAGTGACTTGTATTTGAGGCAAACCGTTTATTTTCTCTACATAAGGATCCGATACGCCGTCTACATTTCGTATTAAGGCAGCAATTTTATTAGCCGACTCAGCAAGAACATCCATATCCGGTCCATAGACTTTAACGGCTACGTCTTGTTTAATGCCAGTAATCAATTCATTGTTACGCATTTGTATAGGCTGAGTCATTTCCACATTTACACCGGGAAGCACAGCAAGAGCTTCCTTCATTTTACTCATTAGTTCGTCCTTCGTGGTTGCAGTTTTCCATTGTTCTTTAGGTACCAATGCAATCATCATGTCTCCTCGTTCCACCGGCATGGGATCGGTCGGTATTTCAGAACTACCGATTCTAGTAACGACTTGCTTTACTTCGGGGAACTGGGTCTTCAGTATCTTCTCGGCCATTGAGAAGCTTTTAATTGCCTGCGACAAAGAAGTTCCTTGTCCCATACTAATCTCTGCAGCGAAATCACCCTCTTCAAGAGTTGGTATAAACTCGCCGCCCATTCGAGAAAAGAGGAATATACTAAGTGAAAAGACTACCAGCATCACGCCAAGAATTGTCCTGCTCCATTTCAAACTATATGCCAATGCCGGACGGTACCAACTTTGCAGTTTTCCAACAATACGATCCGATATATTGGGCTTATGACCTGTTCTCCTTTTTAAGAACAAGGCACTTACCATTGGTACATAAGTCAAGGAAAGGATAAACGCGCCCATAATGGCAAACGCAACAGTCTGCGCCATCGGACGAAACATTTTGCCTTCTATTCCTTCCAAAGCGAGCAACGGGAGATACACAATAAGGATAATGAATTCACCGAAAGCGGCACTTGTCATCAACTTGGACGAAGCATGAAAAACCTCATCATCCATCTGTTCCCGAGTCAATAACGTACTATTTACTGCATTATTCGAATAAATGCGTCGACAGACGGCTTCAACAATAATGACTCCTCCATCCACAATCACTCCAAAATCGATTGCCCCCAAACTCATTAAGTTGCCACTAATGCCAAAAAGCCTCATCATACCAAAAGCAAAGAGCATTGACAACGGAATGACAGAGGCGACGATAAGTCCGGCTCGAAGGTTACCCAGCATCAATATCAATATGAAAATGACGATTAATCCACCTTCTATTAAGTTGCGTTCTACGGTACCAATCGTTCGGTCGACCAGTTGCGTACGATCTATGAAAGGTTCAATCACCACGCCTTTCGGCAAGTTCTTCTGTATCGCCTGAATGCGCTCTTTCACATTCTTAATCACTTGTTGAAAGTTTTCGCCTTTCAGCATTAAGGTGATTCCTGCAACCACTTCGCCTTCACCATTACGTGTCACCGCACCGTATCGTGTAGCTGTACCGATTTGCACCTTTGCCACATCTCTGATAAGAATAGGAATACCCTTTACAGTCTTCACTGGGATCTTCTCTATATCTTCCGTACTTCCAACCAATCCTATTCCACGAATGAAATATTGATTACTATTTTGTTCAATATAACTTCCTCCTGTATTCTCATTGTTACTCTCCAATGCGGCATATATTTCAGGAATGGAAACTCCGGCGGCATTCAATCTTTCATTGTTTATGGCTACTTCATACTGTTTTACATAGCCACCCCATCCATTAATTTCAGCCACACCTTCGGTACCGGCTAACTGTTTTCTCACAATCCAATCCTGAATGGTACGCAAATCAGTCAAGCTATACTTGCTCTCGTATCCCTTTTCAGGACGAATTACATAATGGTATATTTCCCCTAGCCCCGTAGATACAGGCGCAAGGCTCGTATTCCCTATTCCACTAGGTATCGACTTCTCAGCCTCTTTCAATTGCTGACTGATCAGCTGACGTGCCCAATAGATATCCGTTTCATCACTAAATACCAGAGTGATCACAGAAAGACCACTTCTGCTTATACTTCTTTTCTCTACTATTTTGGGCATATTAGCCAATGACATTTCCAACGGAGTCGTTATGAACTGCTCCACTTCTTGAGCACCCAACGATGGAGCTTGTGTGATGATTTGCACCTGATTGTTTGTAATATCCGGTGTAGCATCAAACGGCAAATGCCATAATGAATAACTTCCCCAAATAACAAGCAATCCAATGAAAATGCCCACTACCAGCTTATTCTTGATAGAATATTTTATTAATGCTTGAAACATAATCTCTTATTATTAAATACAAAAAATAAATCTGGGGAACAGCTTAAACATACCTATAATGTGCCACACTTGCAATGACACAAGAAACGGCTTAAACGAGCAAATTCAATAAGAATCCGAGGCAGACTGTTCCCTTCAAAAAAGAAAACTCTTAATAAAATCAGTAAAATATTACATTAAATAAGGAGGTGCCCGAAGTCCGAGACTCTTGGCATGCACTTTGGGACACGAGGGAACGATATACATCGCAAGTGTACCCGAATGGAAAATACTATTGTAAAGACTACTGGCAAAAAGACAAACTAACGGAAATAGAAGAGATAAGAATAAAAAAGATGTCAATGCGTTTGCTCCACCTTTTTGTGAAAAGAAATGCCTTACGACACAAGATTCCGTATCATTGGTGCTCTCATGATGTCCTGTATGTACGTCATTTATCTTATTATCAAGCAAACATTTTTCTGAAGACACACACATTGCATCCCCGTGATGGTGATGCGGAACAGCAGAAAGTAACAAGATGAAACTCGCAACTATTGCAACTAATGATATGGAAATAAAGCGCTTTAACACAATGCAAAAGTATAAATAAAACCTTTACGGCCAAACTTCTCCATAAAAAGTTTATAATCTATACATTAAGTTTGTAGGATTTTTGCATTCTAAGAACTAGAGACTTTACTTTGTTTTACGCGATCCGATAAACGCTTATATAGCCCTTATTCACTCTAGCATCTGTGTTCATAATTAGTGAGAAGCTCTTTCTCTATTAGAATTCAGGCAAACAAAAAAGGGTAGCGATTAATGCTATCCTTTTTTTTATGCAATACGATTTAAAGACATTAAGAAACTACTCTTTTCTCTTTAATTCTAGCTTTTTTACCGGTTAACTTACGTAAATAGTAAAGTTTCGCACGGCGAACTTTACCGATCTTGTTAACTTCGATACTATCAATGAACGGAGATTCAAGTGGGAAGATACGCTCTACACCAACTGAACTAGACATTTTACGTACTGTAAAACGCTTTTTCTCGCCATGACCGCAAATTTTGATAACTACTCCACGGTACAACTGTACACGCTCTTTAGTACCCTCTTTGATACGATATGCAACAGTAATAGTGTCACCCGATTTGAATGCCGGGAATGACTTACCAGTCGCAAATGCTTCTTCAGCAACTTTAATAAAATCCATCTTAAATGACTTTTAATTTGTTTAATTGTCCTACGCAACATACCAAATTACACTTCTTTGATAGCGATTGCGCGAAAGCGACTGCAAAGGTGAGAAATATTTATGATCTACACAAATATTTTCACAAAATAAACAATAAAGGATCTCAACCTTACCGATCGAAATCCTTTATTATTTTGCTGGGCTATCCGGATTCGAACCAGAAACGTCAGTGCCAGAAACTGAAGTGTTACCATTACACCATAGCCCAATCACCCTTCGCGATTTGTGACCGCAAAGGTAGATATTAATTATGAAATGCAAAACAGTTTGAAAGTTTTTTTTGTTAATATAGCAAAAACATTAGAGATTTCTCGCTGCATTTAAATTATTTTGAAGAAAAGAGTATATCTTTGTGGCATAAATACTAGTTATGAATATTTAATATGGTTGAAATAAAGAATTTAGTTGACACTATCATCGAAGGGATACAAGAGAAAAAAGGTTATAAAATTATTGTAGCCGATCTTACCAATATAAATGATACTATTTGTAAATACCTCGTAATTTGTCAGGGTAACTCTCCAAGTCAAGTATCGGCGGTTGCTGAAGAAGTATCAAGTTACGTACGTAAGAATTGCGGAGAAAAACCTATTTTCATTGATGGAAAAAACAATGCAGAATGGGTCGTAATGGACTACGCTGACATTATTGTGCATGTATTCGTACCAGAGGCAAGGCAGCATTATGACTTGGAACATCTGTGGGCTGATGCCAAATTAACCAATATTGCAGATTTAAATTAAAACTAAAATGGAAGAACAAAACAAACCCAATAACCGCTTGACTACTCCCCACTTCAATTTCAATTGGATGTTTGCTATTATAGCAATTGTTCTGATTGCATTATATTTCGCTGATGGTGGGCAATCTGTGGAGAAAGAAGTTAGTTATACTAAATTCCAAACATATGTAGCCAACGGGTATGTTTCAAAGGTTGTTACTTATAGCGACAACACATTGGAGCTTTACATCACATCCAATCATGTGAAAGACGTCTTTGGTCCTGACTCCAACAAGGTTGGTCATGTAGCTATGTTAACTACACACGTACCATCCAGTGATGCTGTTACTACATTTCTGCAACAACAACGGATTACACGCCATTTTGCAGGTGAAGAATCTTATGCAGAGAAAAAAGACTATCTCACAGCTATATTATGGCAGATATTACCTATCTTATTCTTTGTCGGCATATGGTTCTTCTTTATGAAACGCATGGGAAATGGAGCCGGAGGCGGCGGAAGCGTATTCAATGTAGGAAAATCCAAAGCACAGTTGTTTGATAAAAACGGGCAACAGATAAAAACCACGTTTAAAGATGTGGCGGGATTGGCTAGTGCGAAACAGGAAGTAGAAGAAATAGTGGAATTCTTACGAGAGCCACAAAAATATACGGAACTAGGAGGAAAGATTCCTAAAGGTGCATTATTGGTCGGCCCTCCGGGAACCGGTAAAACCTTATTGGCTAAAGCCGTTGCCGGTGAAGCTGCAGTTCCTTTCTTTTCATTATCAGGATCTGATTTCGTTGAAATGTTTGTCGGAGTTGGCGCATCACGAGTACGTGACTTATTCAAACAAGCTAAAGAGAAATCACCTTGTATCATTTTTATAGATGAAATAGATGCAGTAGGTAGAGCACGCGGAAAGAACCCCAGCATGGGTGGCAATGACGAAAGAGAGAATACGTTGAATCAATTGCTTACTGAGATGGATGGATTCGGCACAAATAGCGGTATTATCGTCTTGGCAGCAACCAACCGTATGGATATATTAGACAAAGCTCTTCTACGTGCCGGACGTTTTGATAGACAGATCCATGTAGACTTGCCCGATTTAAATGAACGTAAAGAGATTTTTGAAGTTCACTTACGTCCTGTAAAAATTGATGAAAGCGTAGATGTAGATCTATTGGCTCGTCAGACTCCCGGATTCTCAGGTGCAGACATTGCAAACGTATGTAATGAAGCAGCTTTAATTGCAGCCCGCCATTATAAAAGCTTTGTAGAAAAACAGGATTTCCTTGATGCTGTTGACCGCATAGTCGGAGGATTGGAAAAGAAAACAAAAATAATGACTGTCGATGAACGCAGAACTATTGCTCTGCACGAAGCCGGTCATGCAAGTATATCATGGTTATTGGAACATGCAAGTCCGCTGATAAAAGTAACAATCGTTCCACGCGGACAAGCTTTAGGAGCTGCATGGTATCTGCCGGAAGAACGCCAGATTACAACAAAGAATCAGATGCTTGACGAAATATGTTCACTACTTGGCGGACGTGCTGCTGAAGAACTCTTCACCGGTCAAATATCCTCAGGTGCTATGAATGATCTTGAAAGAGTGACCAAACAAGTTTATGGAATGATCGCATACATGGGAATGAGCAAAGAACTGCCAAACCTGTGTTACTATAGCAACGAAGATTATTCTTTCAATAAACCATATAGCGAAAAGACAGCTGAAACTATTGATGCTGCTGCAAGGGATTTAATTGCCGAGCAATATGAACGCGCAAAAAAACTTCTTACAGAGAATAAAGAAAAGCACAATCAATTGGCTGGTCTATTAATTGAAAAGGAAGTTATCATGGCTGAAGATGTAGAGAAAATCTTTGGGAAACGTCCATGGCATTCTCGCTCGGAAGAGATTATGGAAGAGAGCGCATCAAAAGAAAAGAAAGAGGCCGACAATACCAAAGCTGGAATAGACGAAGCTCAAGAAAAGAAAGATACAGCTGATACTACAACAGAAGAGAATGAAAAATAATAATTTATTATTGCGTACGGCTACAGGCATTTGCTTTGTAGCCGTTATTGTGAGTTGCATTATATTTAGTTTCTATACTTTTGCTTTGATTTTCGCTATTACAGCGGCTCTATGTGTTGCCGAATTTTGTGATCTCGTTAACCAAAAAGAAGAAGTTGATGTCAACCGTTTCATTAGTATCATTGGAGGTGTATACCTTTTCTTTGCTTTCTTTGGCTTTTGCAAGGGAGAATCCGGCTCGCAAATATTTATCCCATACCTTATATTATTGATGTATTCACTCATAAGTGAACTCTATCTAAAACACAAAGACCCAATAGCAACATGGGCTTACACAATGCTGGCACAAATATATGTAGCATTGCCCTTTGCACTGCTAACGGTAATAGCCTTTCAGGTAAATCCGACTACAGGAGAAATCATATATCAACCAACGCTTATACTTTCGATATTTGTATTCTTGTGGATAAATGACACAGGCGCTTATTGCATAGGTTCTCTCTTCGGGAAGCATCACTTGTTTCCTCGAATATCTCCTAAGAAATCATGGGAAGGTTCTATTGGTGGAGCGATTTTCGTAATCATAACCGCATTGGTCTTCTCTTACTTCTCAAAAGAGATTACGCCTTTAAAATGGTGTGGACTGGGAATAACCATTATTGTTTTTGGAACTTTAGGAGACTTGGTAGAATCTCTTCTCAAACGAACCTTACAGATAAAAGATTCAGGACACATGTTACCCGGACACGGAGGCATGCTTGACAGATTTGACAGCTTACTAATAACTGTTCCTGCTGTCATCGTATATCTTTACACGGTTTCGCTATTTTAAGCGATCTTGTAAAAGAAACACCATCTGTTGTGCTGTATTTTGTGATGCTCCAGCAGGTCCCAATATTTTTATCATCTCATCGTAACCCTTCAGCATCTGATCGCGTTCAGGTGTATCGGAAAGAATTTTCCCCAATTCGTTCTGAACGTATGTTAGTTTCATTTTATCTGCAACCAACTCCGAAACGATTTCTCTATCTACAATCAAATTAACCAGAGAAACATATTTCACGAGTAAAAAGTGTTTTTTCAAGAACGAGTACATTTTACCCATCGGCGTATGATAGCAAACGACTTGAGGTACTTTGAAAAGAGCTGTTTCCAAAGTAGCAGTTCCTGATGTGACTAAAGCCGCACGTGCATGTGAAAGCAATTCATAAGTTTTACCAAAAACGATCTTTACCGGCACTCCTTGAATATACTGCTGATAGTAGTCAGGAGAGATTCCGGGAGCACCCGCCAAAACTAATTGATAGCCGGGAAAACTAGATGCTGCATTCAACATTATCGGTAAGTTATCTTTTATTTCTTGCTTCCTACTACCGGATAAAAGAGCAATGATGGGTTGAGATGAAAGAGAGTTTGCTTCAACAAAGTCGTCATCATGATAGGTAGTTTTGAATGACGCTATCTCATCAACAGTCGGATTCCCCACATAACGAACTTGATATTGGTGTTTATTGAAAAAAGGAACTTCAAACGGTAGAATAGAAAAAAGTTGATCTATATCACGCTTAATATTCTTTATCCTATATTCTTTCCAAGCCCAAATCTTCGGAGAGATATAATAATAGATAGGAATCGAAGTATTTGCCTTAATATATTTTGCAATAGAGAGATTAAATCCCGGATAATCAATTAGAATAAGAACATCAGGATGCCAATCTTCAACATCACGCTTACACATCTTCATATTCTTGAGGATTGTAGGTAAATGCATCAGCACAGGAATAAATGCCATATACGCCAATTTTTTATAATGCATAACCAACGTTCCTCCTTCCGCTTCCATCAAATCACCACCAAAGAATCGAAATTCAGCATCATGATCCGCACTTTTTAATGCATGCATCAAGTTCGATGCATGCAAATCGCCGGAAGCTTCACCTGATATCAAATAATATTTCATAAGTTCCAAGCTTTAAGTTTATCTATCATTTCATAAGCAGTTAAATCTACAGAAGTAGGAGTAATGGAAGCATATCCATTATGGAAAGCCCAATTGTCTGTGTCTTCGCATTCCGGCTCCTTATTTTCAAAGTCACCTGTCAACCAAAAGAAATCAAAACCGCGAGGATGAGTCTGTTTCTCCCACTCATGCCCCCAGACGCCCTTAGTTTGCCTGCAGATCCTGACACCTTTTATTTCTCCCTCAGCCGGAAAGTTCACATTTAAACAAATGTTTTGGGGAAGTCCCTCCTGCAATGTCTTCCTTATTATTCTTCTTATCGTCTCTGCGCAATGTACAAAATCAGCATCAAGACTGTGATTATCAACAGAGAATCCAATAGAAGGTATACTATTGAGACATCCCTCAATCACAGCACCCATTGTACCTGAATAAATTGCATTAATGCCTGCATTTTCGCCATGATTAATGCCTGACAACAATAAATCAGGCTTACGTTCAAGTACAGTCATTTTTGACAGTTTTATGCAATCTGTTGGAGTACCTGAACATTTATATATGGTCAGGCCCGAAACACGTCTCACCAACTGATAACGTACCGGATCATGAACAGTAATAGCACTTGATTGTCCTGATCTCGGACCATCCGGCGCCATCACCACAATATCACCTAAGTCACTTACATACCTTATTAATTCATTTATTCCTTTTGCTTGAAATCCATCATCATTGGATATAAGTATCAGAGGACGTTTATTTTCCATGTTTAAATAATTTTGATGCAAAAATAAACAAAAATACTTCCCTATTGATGTTTATAAGTATTAAGTTATGCAAGGCAATACAAAAAAGAGGGAGATTTACCACAGATTTTATTTATCTTTGTCGCTCTGAGTTATTAACAAAAGAGATAAGTTATCAACAGTTCGTACAAAGAATCCATTTTATTGTTGGTTGGATAAGTTATTATTACTTATTTCGCCACATCAAAATAAAGATTTATGGGAAAAATTATTGCTTTGGCCAATCAAAAAGGTGGTGTCGGTAAAACGACTACAACTATTAACTTGGCGGCATCATTGGCCACCCTTGAAAAAAAGGTACTGGTAATTGATGCTGATCCGCAAGCCAATGCTTCATCTGGATTAGGAGTCGACATAAAAAAGATTGATAGTAGCATTTATGAATGTATCATCAATAATGTAGACCCTAAAGAAGCTATCTATACAACAGATATAGATGGACTTGATATTATTCCGTCTCATATTGATTTGGTAGGAGCTGAAATAGAAATGTTGAACTTGCCAAATAGAGAAAAGGTCTTGAAGGGTATATTGGAATCTCTACGCAGCGAATATGATTACATTCTCATTGACTGTTCTCCATCTTTAGGATTAATAACTGTGAATGCGTTGACAGCTTCCGACTCGGTGATGATACCCGTACAATGCGAGTACTTTGCTCTTGAAGGAATAAGTAAATTGCTCAATACTATAAAGATTATCAAATCGCGGTTGAATCCCAGCCTTGAAATTGAAGGTTTTGTGCTCACCATGTTTGACTCTCGGTTGCGTCTGGCAAACCAGATATACGATGAAGTGAAACGACACTTTCAAGAATTAGTATTCAAAACTGTGATTCAACGTAATGTAAAATTAAGCGAAGCTCCTAGCCACGGACTGCCTGTCATCTTATATGATGCGGACTCGACAGGTTCTAGAAATCATTTGGCATTGGCAAAAGAGATAATCAATCGCAACGAAGTAGAAAGAGGAAAATAAGATATATGGCTGTACATAAAAAATTTGCTTTAGGAAGAGGGCTTGATGCACTTATGTCGACTGAAGAGGTACGGACAGAAGGTTCATCAACAATTAATGAAATAGAACTATCCAAGATATCGGTAAATCCGAATCAACCTCGTCATGATTTCGATGCAGAATCATTACAGGAATTGGCTGATTCTATTAAAGAAATAGGTATTATTCAGCCTATAACTCTCAGAAAGATTTCGGATGATTCATATCAAATAATTGCCGGTGAAAGAAGATTCAGAGCCTCGCAATTAGCTGGATTAAATGCTATCACAGCCTATATTCGTACTGCTGATGACGAGAATGTAATGGAAATGGCACTGATTGAGAACATTCAACGAGAAGATCTTAATTCATTGGAAATCGCTCTTGCCTACCAACATTTGATTGAACAATATCATTTAACTCAGGAAAAATTAAGTGAACGTATCGGCAAGAAGCGAACAACCGTTGCCAACTTTTTACGCTTACTTAAGTTACCTGCTGAAATACAGATAGCACTGCAAAATAAAACAATAGATATGGGACATGCACGTGCCCTTATCACACTTGAAAATCCCAAATTACAAATCAAAGTATTTAAAGAAACAATAGATAAAGGGTACTCCGTAAGAAAAGTCGAAGAAATCGTAAAAACTCTGAACCAAGGTGATGATGTAAAAAGCGGGAAAAAGATTCTTTCAGGACAAGTCAAATTGCCTGAAGAATATAATTTACTAAAGGAACATTTATCAGGTTTCTTTGGAACAAAAGTATCCCTTGCGTGCAATAACAAAGGGAAAGGAAAAATCAGTATTCCATTTAATAATGAAGAAGAACTTGAGCATATAATGGAATTACTGGATAAATCAAAAAATAAAACATTTTGAAGTTGAGACATTTCACATATTGTAGTTTCATTCTATTACTGTTTTGCCTGATGCAATTTACGGGAGTAAACAAAGCGTTTGCTCAACACATCATCAGCCCTACAGACTCATTAAAGAACTTACCTAAAGCATATCGTCATCGACAGGGTGATATCGCACTTAGAGATTCATTAATAGCCGACAGTATTAAACAAACAAATAAGCGTAAACTAGAACTAACTACAACTCATTTAAATGCACAAAAATTAGCAGCAGATTCCATCAAAAAACATAAACCGCTTTTTATACCCAATTCAACAAGGGCTACATGGTTAGCAGCCGTATTTCCGGGAGCAGGACAAATTTATAATAAGAAATATTGGAAATTACCTATTATTTATGGAGGATTTGTTGCTTGTGCCTATGCCTTGTCATGGAATAGTAAATATTATAAAGAATATTCACAGGCATATCTGGATATTATGAGTGGTGATAAGACGAGAACTAGTTATCTTAATTTCCTTCCAAAAAATTATACAGTAGATTCCAGCAATTTGTCTTGGTTACAAACTGTATTTCAAAAAAAGAAAAATGTTTATCGTAAGTACCGAGACATGAGCATCTTTGCATTTATAGGTGTGTACCTCGTTTCAGTTATAGACGCATATGTTGATGCAGAATTGTCGACATTAGACATTACACCTGACATCAGTATGCACATTGAACCTGCCGAATTCAATGACATTAATCAGAACAAAAAAGCAGTAGGTCTTCAATGTAGTATTAAATTTTGAAAAAGAGACAGAATGAAGAAATTATTAGCATTTATTCCAGTATTATTAATCGGATTGACATCTCTCCACGCTCAGAACGTGGACAATATCACTGTTCATGATAAGACAACAGATAGAGAGGACACTATTGAAATTCCACACAGCCTATCGACTGATGTAGATAGCCTTCTCAACGATTATCGTGCCAAAAGTGCACTATCCGGTCCCACCAATTGTGAGCAAAAGAATGACAATCCGTTCTTTCCCGACTCCGTATACATCGAACGGCTGTCACAAATGCCTGTTGTCATGGAAATGCCATATAATGACATTGTACGTAAGTTCATCGATCTTTATGCTACAAAATACCGTAAGAAATTTTCTTATATTTTAGGCGCTTCCAATTTCTACATGCCCCTTTTTGAAGAAGCATTAGATGTTTATGGCCTTCCACAAGAGCTTAAATACTTACCCGTTATTGAGTCCGCTCTCAATCCTAAAGCTGTATCAGCTGTAGGTGCAGTTGGGTTATGGCAATTTATGTTGCCAACCGCTAAAGTTTATAATTTAGAGATCAATAGTTTAGTGGATGAACGACGCGATCCGATAAAAGCCACATGGGTTGCAGCACATTATTTAAAAGACCTCTATTCAATCTATCAAGACTGGAATTTAGTAATTGCCGCATACAACTGTGGACCGACAAACATTAATAAAGCAATACACCGGGCAGGAGGAGTTCGTGACTACTGGAAGATATATAATTATCTTCCCAAAGAGACACGTGGCTATGTTCCCGCATTTATTGCCGCAAATTATATTATGACATATTATTGCAATCATAATATATGCCCAATGGATGCAGATATTGAACAAAATACGGATACACTACAAATTACTAAAAAAGTTCACTTCCAACAGATTGCAGCTGTTTGTGGAATAAATATTGATCAGGTTCGAGCATTAAACCCTCAATATAAACTGGATATAATTCCCGGTGGGGATAAATCATATACACTCCGTTTGCCAATCAACATGATCAGTAACTTTATTGATCGCCAAGATTCTATATATAAGTATCATGCAGATCAACTCTTTACCAATCGTAAAACTGTAGAGATAGGAGTGACAAACGAAAATGCAACGGTACCATCAACTACAAGTTCAGAGCAGACCACCGAAGTTCCTGCAAAATCTAGTCACAGAAGAGGAAGACACTATAGACATTCGAACAACGATTCAGAAGGTACATATAGTAAGAGAAGAGGCAGAAAGAGCAGAAAAAGCAAAGAAAAAACTTCTGTCAGTGTAAAAAATGGTGATACTCTTTCTGAAATATCCAAGAAAACAGGTATATCAGTAAAGAAACTCAAAAAAATAAACCACATAAAAGGTAATAGTATCCGTGCCGGCAAGAAACTAAAGTTGCATAAATAAGAATACGATATCGGGAGATGAGAGGTTTCTACATATGCCAATATTATGCATTAATGCATTAAAAAAGGTAAAAGTGTTAAATCACGAAAGAATTTGACTACAAGGTTTCATTTTTTTTAGTAAAAAGGATGAAAGATACATTTTTTATTATATTTGCAAATAAAAGAGAATCCAATGGCTACCGATAATAATAATATGAGCGAAAATGAAGAGATGATCCAGCAAGGGTTTCAGGAACTTATAAATGATTACTTGACTAGTATTCATAGAAAGCACACTGAAGTCATCACCAAAGCCTTTAATTTCGCCAACCAAGCACATAAAGGTGTAAAACGGCAATCAGGTGAACCATATATAATGCACCCTATTGCCGTTGCAAAAATTGTATGTAATGAAATAGGACTTGGATCTACATCAATTTCTGCAGCATTGCTACATGATGTGGTTGAAGATACTGATTATACAATAGAAGATATAGAAAATATATTTGGTCCTAAAATCGCTCAAATTGTTGACGGTTTGACCAAAATATCAGGAGGAATATTCGGAGACAGAGCTTCTGCTCAAGCGGAGAACTTTAAGAAGTTGCTTCTCACAATGAATGATGATATCCGAGTGATACTAATAAAGATCGCCGATCGTCTCCACAATATGCGCACACTGGGATCTTTGCTTCCCAACAAACAATATAAAATTGCGGGCGAAACATTGTATATTTACGCCCCACTTGCTTATCGCTTAGGACTTAATAAAATAAAAACCGAACTAGAAAATCTAAGTCTGCGTTATGAGCACCCTGAGAAATACGCTGAAATAGAATCCAAGATAAAAGCGGGTCAAGCTCTTCGTGATGAATTATTTAAGAAATTCACCGAACCCATTAGTGAGTCTTTAGAGAAGATGGGATATAAGTTCGATATAAAAGCCCGTATAAAATCGCCTTATTCCATCTGGAAGAAGATGGAGACTAAACACGTTCCTTTTGAAGACATATATGACCTCTTAGCTGTAAGAGTGATCTTTGAACCTCAAAAAACGGAAGAAGAGGAAAATGAATGTTTTGATATCTATGTGAGGTTATGTAAAATTTACCGTCCACATCCCGACCGTTTGCGCGATTGGATAAGTCATCCAAAAGCGAACGGTTACCAAGCTCTGCACGTTACATTAATGAGTAATGAAGGACGATGGATTGAAGTACAAATTCGCAGTCAACGTATGGACGAAATGGCTGAACAAGGATTTGCGGCACATTGGAAATATAAAGCCGGAGAGAAAAGCGAAGATGAACTCGATAAGTGGCTCAAAACAATCAAAGAAGTCCTTAATGATCCACAACCGGATGCTATTGACTTTCTAGATACAATCAAGCTTAACTTATTTGCTTCGGAAATATTCGTATTCACGCCCAAAGGAGAAATCAAAACCATGCCACAAAACTCCACAGCACTTGATTTTGCATTTTCTATCCATACATTCTTGGGAAGTCACTGTATTGGAGCAAAAGTTAATCACAAACTAGAACCTCTGAGCTATAAATTAAAGAGTGGAGACCAACTCGAGATTCTCACATCAAAGTCACAACGAGTCCAATCATCGTGGGTTAACTTTGTAACAACAGCAAAAGCACGTGCAAAAATAATATCCATACTAAATAAGATCCGACGACAAAAAGAGATTGAAGGGGAAGCTATCTTAGCTGATTTTCTAACAAAAGAAGAGGTCAAAAATGATCGATATATCATACAGAAGCTTTACGAATTGCACCAATTCACGAGAAAAGAGGAACTGTTTGAAGCTATCGGTAATCAGACATTGATCTTAGGAGAGATTGATAGAAATGCCATCACAGGGAAAAGTAGTACAGGATGGAAACGTTTTATTCCATTTTTGGGCACAGGAAACAACGCAAAAGAACTGCTGAAAAAAGACGATCAGGATAAGGAAAAAGATAACACGAAAATCGACAGGAAAAAGGTCTTAAAATTAACAGAAGACAATACACAGAGCAATTATAAAATAGCTGATTGTTGCAAGCCTATCCCGGGAGATGATGTTTTAGGTTACATAGATGATGCAGGACAAATAATTATTCATAAACGCCAATGTCCCATAGCCTCTAAATTAAAAAGCAGTTACGGAAATCGTATCATAGCAGCCGCATGGGATACACATAAAACGCTGTCCTACCCCATACCTCTATATCTGAGAGGAATAGACGAAGTAGGTGTTCTCAACAAAGTAACGCAAATTGTATCCAATCAACTGAATGTAAATATTCGCAAGCTCAATATAGATACCAAAGATGGTATATTTGAAGCGCACATATGGCTATATGTACATGATGTAGAAGACATAAAAATAATTATAGGCAATCTTCGAAAAATAAAAGAAATAACGGAAATTAGAAGACTGGATGATTAATCAAGCTCATTCTTTATATCAAGAATTTCCTGTTTAATTTTTTCCAAACGCGTAATCATGCCCAGTTTATCCAGTTCATGGGCTTTATTGTCTGTAATTCTTTTACGGGCTCCATCCAACGTCAATCCTTTCTCTTTCACTAAATGATATACCAAGCGGATTTCCTCAATATTTTCTTGGGTATATTGGCGATTACCTTTCGGTGATTTATGAGGCCTTATTTGAGGGAATTCTTGCTCCCAATAACGTAATAAAGATTCATTTACTCCAAATACATCTGCGACCTCTTTGATGGAGTAATATAATTTTAAGTTTTTATTAGGATTATACGACATTATCAGACGTTTTAATAATATTTTCCACAAATATAAGGTCAAAAAACATAAAAACCAGCTATCTTTGCAAAAATATTTTTCCGATTATAAATTGAAAATAAGATAATTGCTTTATGTTGACAGCAAACGAAATTAGAGAATCTTTTAAGCAATTCTTTGCATCAAAAGGACACCAAATTGTGCCATCGGCACCTATGGTTATCAAAGATGACCCTACATTGATGTTCACTAATGCAGGAATGAACCAGTTTAAAGACATTATTTTAGGGAACCAACCGACAAAATTCAAACGTGCCACAGACTCACAAAAATGTTTGCGAGTAAGCGGTAAACACAACGACTTGGAAGAAGTTGGACATGACACCTACCATCAAACCATGTTTGAAATGCTAGGGAACTGGTCATTTGGTGACTACTTTAAAGAAGATGCCATTAATTATGCCTGGGAATTTCTGAATGATGTTGTAAAAATTGATTCAAACCGTCTATACGTAACTGTCTTTGAAGGCGCTCCGGCAGAGAACCTTGAACGAGATAACGAAGCTGCAGAATTCTGGGCTAAACACATATCAAAAGATAAAATTATCAATGGCAACAAGCATGATAATTTCTGGGAAATGGGAGATACGGGTCCATGCGGTCCATGCTCTGAAATACACATTGACCTGCGTACGGACGAAGAACGTGAAAAAATAGATGGTAAATCTCTGGTTAATAAAGATCATCCACAAGTTATTGAGATATGGAACCTGGTGTTCATGCAATACAACAGAAAAGCAGACAGCTCATTGGAGCCGCTCCCCAAACGTGTAATAGATACGGGAATGGGATTCGAACGCCTTTGCATGGCACTTCAAGGAAAAACATCAAATTATGATACGGATATTTTCCAACCATTGATCAAAGCCATAGCACAGATGGCCGGAGTGGAATACGGAAAAGACAAAGATCTGGATATAGCCATGCGTGTGATTGCTGATCACATACGTACCATTGCATTTTCTATCACAGACGGTCAGCTGCCCTCAAATGCCAAAGCAGGATATGTAATTCGCCGTATATTGCGTCGTGCTGTACGTTACGGCTATACATTCCTTGGCTTTAAAGAAGCATTCATGTACAATCTTATCCCTGTGCTAATCAAAAACATGGGAGAGGCATATCCTGAATTAATATCTCAGAAAGAGCTGATCATGAAAGTGACCAAAGAAGAGGAAGAATCTTTCCTTCGCACTCTTTCCAACGGTATTCGTTTATTGGAAAATGTAATGGAAGATAGTAAGAAAGCCGGCAAAAAAGATATTAGTGGTAATGATGCATTCACTTTGTACGACACATTCGGATTTCCTCTTGATCTTACAGAACTTATTCTTCGTGAAAACGGGTTAACTCTTAATGAAGAAGAATTTAATGCCGAAATGGGTAAACAGAAGCAACGTGCTCGTAACGCTGCATCCGTTGAGACAGGTGATTGGATAGAGCTGCAATCAGGCATATCTCAATTTGTAGGATATGACTATACAGAATACGAAGTACATATTCTCCGCTACCGCCAAATAATACAGAAGAAGAAAAAATATTATGAGCTGGTACTTGACAACACCCCGTTCTATGCAGAATCAGGTGGACAAGTAGGTGATACAGGTGTATTAGTTCGTGAAGGAGAAACAATTGAGATCATTGATACAAAGAAAGAGAATAATTTAACCATTCATCTCACCACTCAATGCCCTCAAGATCCTGCAGCAGAATTCATGGCATGCGTTGATACAGACAAACGTAACTCATCCGCAGCCAACCACTCTGCCACACATTTACTTGATCAGGCTTTACGCCAAATATTGGGAAGCCACGTGGAACAAAAAGGATCATTGGTTAATTCAAATGAACTGCGCTTCGACTTCTCTCACTTCGAAAAAGTGACCGACGAACAACTTCGCGAAGTAGAGCATATTGTGAATGCCCGCATACGCGAAAATATTCCATTGGAAGAGAAACGTGATTATCCTATTGAAGAAGCGAAGAAATTAGGAGCGATTGCTCTCTTCGGCGAAAAATACGGAGACAAAGTGCGTGTCGTTCAATTCGGGCAATCCATTGAATTCTGTGGAGGTACTCATGTCAGTGCAACCGGAAAAATAGGAATGTTCAAGATTGTAGCTGAAAGCAGTGTTGCTGCCGGAATCCGCCGTATTGAAGCTGTTACCGGTGTAAAGGCAGAAGAACTCATGGAGACTTACGAAGATACTGTAAAAGGATTGAAATCTCTTCTCAACAACGTTCCTGATCTAGCATCCGCCGTTCAAAAATCAATTGATGAAAACGCAGCATTGAAAAAGCAAATAGACGAGTTCATGAAAGAGAAAGTGATTGCTTTGAAAGAACGCTTACTGAAAAACGTCCAGGACATCAGAGGAGTGAAAGTAATCAAATTCGTAGCAACCATGCCCGCACAAGTCGCTAAGGATCTTGCTTTTCAACTGAACAATGATATACAAGATAATTTCTTATTCATAGCCGGAACGGAAGAGAATGACCGACCGATGCTTACCGTGATCATAAGCAAAGACCTTGTTGAAAAAGGACTCAATGCAGGAAAGATGGTGAAAGAATCCGCAAAACTGATCCAAGGCGGTGGTGGAGGACAACCTTATTTCGCCACAGCAGGAGGACGCAACAAGGACGGATTAAGAGAAGCTGTTGACAAAATATTGGAATTATCAGAGATATAAACATCCATTGAAAACTTAAAAAAAAGAGAATAAATCCAATGATTTTATTCTCTTTTTTTTTGAAGTTATTTTTTTGAAAAACATACCATATAGATAGTCATTAGACGAAACTTTTTATTATTTTTGCAAGATCAATCATTAATTCAAAAAAGGAATATTAAGGTATGAGTAGTGTAAAATGTATTGGAGTCCTAACTTCCGGAGGAGATGCCCCTGGAATGAATGCAGCCATCAGAGCAGTGACCCGCTCGGCTATATACAACGGATTGCAAGTTAAAGGAATTTACAGAGGTTACAAAGGACTAATAACCGACGAAATCGTCGAGTTTAAAACGGAAAATGTAAGCGACATTATTCAGAGGGGTGGTACGATATTAAAAACCGCACGCTGCCAAGAATTCAAAACCCCGGAAGGACGCAAACTTGCTTACGACACCATGAAGAAAGAGAATATCGATGCCCTGGTTATCATCGGAGGTGATGGTTCACTTACAGGAGCACGTTTATTCGCTGAAGAATTTGACGTACCATGTATTGGTTTGCCCGGAACAATTGATAATGATTTATACGGAACTGATACCACTATCGGGTACGATACTGCACTAAACACTATTATGGAAGCTGTTGACAAGATTCGTGATACGGCAACATCGCATGAACGCTTATTCTTCATTGAAGTAATGGGACGTGATGCCGGATTCTTAGCGCTTAACGGAGCTGTTGCATCAGGTGCAGAAGCTGCTATTATCCCGGAGGAAAGCACAGAAGTTGATCAACTGGAAGATTTAATCAAAAATGGTTTCCGTAAATCAAAGAGCAGTAGTATTGTGCTGGTTGCTGAAAGCGAAATAACCGGCGGAGCAATGCATTATGCTGAAAGAGTAAAAAAAGAATACCCTGAATACGATGTACGCGTTACTATCTTAGGACATGTACAAAGAGGTGGAAGCCCTAGTGCAAACGACCGTATATTAGCATCAAGATTAGGTCATGCGTCTGTTGAGGCTTTACTTGAAGGACAACGCAACGTCATGTGCGGTATGCAAAATTCTGAAGTAGTATACGTTCCATTTACGCAGGCTATCAAGAATCAAAAGTCTATTGATAAAAATTTGGTGAAAGTGTTGAAGATACTTTCAATCTGATAAATACACATCTGTGACTAAAAAATAATCCTGCATCTTTGCGGGATTATTTTTTCTATATACAGGACTATTTTATACTTACAAATCTTAAGCTATACACATTATGGAACGAATCACACCCTCAAACATTCAGTCTTTAAAACCAAATGAGATTTTTGTTTTCGGTAGTAACATTGAAGGAGCTCATGGCGGAGGAGCCGCAGCTTTAGCCTATCACAAATGGGGAGCAATATGGGGACAAGGAGCAGGACTTCAAGGACAAACGTATGGTATTCCCACCATGCAAGGAGGTATTGAAACCATCAGTCCGTATGTAGATGAATTCATTGAATTTGCTCAAAAGCACCCTGAACTCACATTTCTTGTAACACGTGTCGGTTGCGGTATAGCAGGCTTTGCCGATAATGAAATTGCTCCATTATTCAACAAAGCCATTTATATAAAGAATGTTTATCTCCCTGAAGAATTCTGGGAAGTACTCAAAAAATAAACTTATCTGACAGGAATCACTTCTTCCATGTAAATAGCATTCAATGCCCAAGTTGCCACGCTATTTGTACTTTCAGGCTGATAATCGATTGTTTTCAGTCCATGTGGAAGTAATTCTTTCCATGCTTGTGATGCTAACGCCGGATCAGACAGCTCATAAGCAGCATAAGCGGTCAATTTAGGCACGAAGAAGTGCGATCCACCTAATTTATTCATCATCTGAGTATAATGCGCAGCATGATCAAGCCAAGCCTTTTTCCACTCAGGCACATCAACCATCTCCAACATCTCGTTCATCACCTCAAAACCTCCCATTATAGTCATTAGGTGATTTGTATTTTGTATATCAGCATTTCCTTCATAGCTCACTACACCTGTCTTTGGATCATAACCAAGAACTTTTGGACCTGTAAATAGCCCATGAGGCAGGGATGCAATGCTTTTCATTCCGGTAACAACCTTATCACGATAGACATTATTACGGGTACGCTCCCACTCTGTCATCCAATTGCCTGCATAAGCCAACCAATCAGGACCGACCCGCAATCTTGCCGGAGCGGTACAGGGGAATTGCGAACGAGGTTGAGCCAAACGCATAGGATCAATCTTGTATAGCAACTGATCCACATCTTTCTCTGCCGTCATCAAATCACCGCTCCGTTCATCCGTAGTCAGATAATAATAAAAGCGATTCCAGGCGGCTTGACTGATACGGGCTTCTTTGGCTCCACATCCCCAATGACTCACATTATGTCTGCTGCCCAATCCGGCAAGATCTCCAAGATGATACACATCCACTTCCGTTGTATGACGTGTCATCGCTTCAGCCATCTTCCATACATCCGCACGTCCTGTGCGCAAGAACGAATACCAAAGCCACATATTCGAAGCTAATTCCGTATTATCCCATGCATAGCCACCTACATCATAAAGCCATACATGACGTGCCGGATCATAAGTATGCATCACATCTCCATAGTTCCAAAATCCATACCAATGATAATAATCTATTGCTTTTTTATAATAGTCCACGAAGGCATTCAGCTGATCTTCAATCATCGCTCTCTTGTCGGTACTACGATCAGGTAAACTCCACACACCAAAAGCATGGCAATCATGTAAATAACCGGGGGTACAAATCAATTGTGGAGAAGAAGAGTTGGACGTAGCAATATTCGACAGAACCGTTGTATCAGGGAAACAAGACATAGGATGCAACATTAACACGCTAGTACGTCCAATGCCCAAAGGAGTACTCATCCCTGCCTGAACATCTTCATAAGCTTCCTCCAATCCATGAGCGACATTGTCATAATGCTGCAAATCCATCGCCTCAGCTTCAGGGCTCCATAGCCACACGGTGAGTCGTGAAGAAGAAGTGCGAGCACTATCAACCTGCAAAGAGGACGGGTATGATTGCCAGAAATTTTGCAACGTCACTCCCAAACCTCCTGAAACATCCCCCACAAAAGCAAAACCGGATGAACGCTTACCTGTGAATGTTCCAATCCAAGGATTCATCCCCGTAGCTTGTTTGCGAATTGAAAATGCATCGGAATTCAATTGGGATAATCTATATCCGCCCCATGAAGCCCAATGATCTATCAAATCCCGTCCTTTTTCATCAAATGTTTTATATTCAGGAACCCTCTGTCCTGCCAATTGCTTTTCATACAATCCAGGTTGCAGCACTCTACGTCCAACCAATGGTTGCACCGGTTCACTCCACACACTATCACCATCAGCTGAAAAAGCCACATGCCTGTTATAAAGGGCTTCGCGTAAAGGTACTTCAAACCGCACGCCCAAACCTTTAATATAATCATGATTTTGATCACCGTCATAGATAATGGTATGCACTAAACGTATCTGTTCGCTCCCTGCATAAAAATAGAGTCTGACGACAAAAGGTAACCATTTACGTTCCTTATTGCAATGCATACCTTCTATCTTTATTACGCTCTTTACTTGTCCGGACTTCTCCACAGTCATTTTAGTCACCTCACTTTGATAGTCCTTGTAAGTGTAGACGGCTTGATCACTCTGAATGTCGCGACTCTCAGTCCGACAAATTAGCTCAGCGGCACCGGCCACGCGTGTATGGTTATAAACGATGCTGTCAAAGAGACAATGACCAACAGTAGAAAGGTAAGCGGAAATCAGGCCTGTGTGTACAACAATATGCCCATTACTTTGTTCCACCATCAATTGACTCATTCTCTTTTCATGAGGCTTTACTCCGACACGCAAAATCAATGAATCACTCTTTCCCGGAGCATTTACTGCAAAACCGCCCCACTTCACCGAGCCGTCAGACCAATATGCCATAGGCCAAAAATCTGTAACGGCAGCATTCCCATCTCGGTCTGTCAGAGAAAAAGAAGTATCACTCTTTACACGTCCTTTGGTGAAAGGAACACCAAAACTAACAGGAGTTGCAACCGTCGGAGTAGCCCCTATCCAATGTAAAAGTATAGGAGAAGCATTTACATCCCCTAATGGAGTGACTTTGAAATGCGTTACTTTGGTATGCGATAAAGTAGTACGGAAGCCGAACCAACCCGACTTTAATGGATGTGAATCATTGAAATCAACAATGCGTTCACCGTTTATCTCATAACTTGTCTTATTGCCACGACTCATAATACGAATATGATACCATTTATTCGGCTTCAACAAATGATCCCGATCCGTATATTCACATAATACGCTCGGGCGTATTTCTTTAGAAAGAAAGCCGTCATAGTCGCCATCATATCTACGAAAACGAGTCGTTTTATTAGAATTACCGCCATAACCCAGATAATAGGTCTGCAAAGAATAGCAACGATCAAACACACCATTCCGCCAATCCTTCCGCTTGAATATATTATTCGGATTATGAGGATCTGACGCCATCCAGAAACAATTCAGGTCACTCAAACGATCTCCAGTTCGTCCTTCATCCATCACACACGCATCATACTCGATACACACGTCTCCACATAACTTCTGCTTCCACCACAAAGTCAATCCTTTGGGAGCAAACAATTCCACTGTATCTTTTTTGAAGAAAGCGCGATAGTCGGCAGACTCTGATTCTACAATCCAATTTGCTTTCTGTGCCCACATCGTTATGGGGCCAAGTATGAAAAACATCAATAGTACGAAACGTCGGTTATACATAATTATTAAAATATCATTATCTCTATTATTAAAATATCATTATCAAAAGTATAATACCCGTTGGCGGAATTAAACAGTTAGTAAAATGATATAGAAAAAGTCGCACATAATTCTGATTATTAGTATATTAGAAGCGATCAAACAAATAATACACAATCGTCATATGCACAACTTATATACAATATTCGTGATTTTTTTTGAGATAGGCAAGAAGTTTGCAGGTAATTTAGTCAATGAAAGAGTAAATATTTCCCGTCGAGGTGTAGTGCCTCGTTTTTGTGAAAAGTCAGAATAACATTCTATACCAGAATCCAACTATACTATTTGTTCCCTTAATCCCAAAAGTATAAATTATTGTGATATCGATATTTAATTGATTTTACTTTAAGATAAAGTATCTTTTCAATACATCTTTACGTCATTCATATTATTAATTGTTCTTAATTTATCATCAAATAATTGATAATAATGGTTCTTTTAATGCCTTTTTCGGTATTATTGCAAAAAGTTCCGACCTAAATAACATTAAAATGAAGTCTTCACTCGAAACAGTGCCTGTATTAATAAGCAAACGGATCAATGAAAAGAATTCAGGTGACATTTTCTTCATTAATGAGTTCTCAGGATTCAATGACGAATATGTTGGGAGAATTCTGTCTCAGGCTGTTGCTATGGGAAAGATTGTTCGGATAGCTAATGGTATATATTATAAACCTGTCATGAGCAAGTTTGGCATCGTTTATCCGTCAACGGAAAAATTGATAAAAACGATCATGGAAAGGGATAATGCTTCCATTTTGCCATCTGGTGCAACTGCGTTAAACAGACTGGGACTTTCAACACAAGTTCCTATGAATCCTGTTTTCTTGACAAATGGTTCGGCTCGTGTCATCTCTTTAGGAAATAAGAAGATTACTCTTAAACGAGCTGTCCAGAAGAATTTTATGTTTGAAGGGAAATTGATGCCAGTATTGGTTCAGGCTTTGAAAAGCCTGGGTGAGAGCAACATAACGTCAAAGGAAGAAGGTGACATACAGGCTGTTATAAGCAGATATCCGGATGAATTAGACGACATCAGGAAAGGTCTCCCATATGTGCCAAATTGGATGAGGAAACTATTAAATAACATTATTAAAAAATATAGCATATGAGTCTATGGATAAATGAAGAAATAGCAGACAAACAATATATACTTCATAAGACTGCAGAGGAAAAAAATATTTCAAGTGAGCACACCGTCGAAAAAGACTGGTGGGTAACAGCAGTCTTGAAAGCTTTATTTAACACCTCATTCGGATCTTACCTAATGTTCAAGGGTGGTACTTCTCTTTCTAAAGGTTGGAATCTTATAAATCGATTCAGCGAAGATATTGATTTATCTTTGGATCAAAAGTACTTTCTAGATCAAGATAAAGGTAAAAAGGAAAAAGAGAAGGTTTTCGATTTTGCAGTATGTACAAATAATAACCAGATCAAGAAGCTGAGAAAAGCTGGAAGAAAACTTATCCACGAGACTTTATCTGCAGAGTTGGATTTGCAACTGAAGAAGCTTGGAATAAAAGATTATGAAGTTATCAATATCACAAAAAAGACAGAGAATGGGAAAGAGGTCCTTGTTGATAGCGATAGTGATCCTACAGAAATCCATGTTGTCTATGACAGTATTCTTGAAGAGGAAAATAATTACGTTAAGCCACGCGTCAAATTAGAAATCAGCGTTCTTTCTATGGAAGAGCCTAATCAATTGTGCAAGATATCATCTTTTATTAAAGACGTCTTTTCCGATTATGACGACGAAATAATTTCGTATATCAAAACCGTAGTACCTACAAGGACATTCCTTGAAAAAGCAATGCTGCTAAACGAAGAGTTTATGAAAGAAACACCGAGGACACTGCGCTTGACAAGACACCTTTATGATCTTGAAAAGATGATGGATATACAGTTTGGGAAAGACGCACTTAATGATACTGAACTTTACAAGAAAGTCGTAGAACACAGGAGGAAATTCTATCATGCAGGTTATGCCGATTATGACAAAGATTATCCAAATTTTATTAACTTCTGTCCTCCAAAGTCCATTTTAGAAGATTGGCGTAAAGATTATCAATCGATGAAAGAGAATTTTATATATGGAGAATCTTTATCGTTTGATGAGCTTCTTACTCGTATAAATGAGCTAAATGACAGATTCCGTCAAATTGAAGTGAATTCATAAATGTGGAACTGATTGGTAAAGCACATAAAAAGAGTGATCCCCGTTCTTCGTTCTCTACCCCCGGGACGGGGTCGCTTTCTCATAGAGAACTTCAATGTTGGAGAAATTAGATAAGCACTAATTTAATTCCGCCAACGGGTTATATCTTTTTGTAAAACAAAAGATTTGCTCTTCATTAAAAACTAAATACACTTTGAATTCAAACAATTACGAATTTTTACTATTTTTGTAAAAATAGTTAGTGAGTTGCAAAGTACTCATGAAACAAAGCGATTGATTCTGATTACAATATCATCATTTGTGTAATATTTGTGTAATCACTTTTATAAATTTGATGAGATTTCGCTCCTATTTTGATTACATTCGAAAAGAATTCATAAAGCATAATAACCTGCTTTCAAAAGATATTGAATCAAATAATAAGGATAAAGAAATGAAAAAGATCATTCTCATTTTGTGTATTGCACTGTTGTCCGGTTGCATCTCTATACTAACGCCGAAAAAAGAGAACTATGTGCTTACATATAATATGGAATTGTCGGAAGTAAAAATGAATGACACGATAATGCCTTTATCAGAAAGCGGCATGTCATATGAAGACAGTTCTATCAACGTAAGTTATAAGCAAGAATTGACAAACTTAGTTTTGTCTATAGGCAACATCACAAATGATGCCATAAATATCGATTGGGAGAAATCTACATGGATAGATACAAACAACATCGCTGAAAGATTCATGCGAAGCGGAGAGAAATACAGTGAAAGAAACGATAAGCAAGACGTGCTTTCAATACCGGGCAACTTCACGATATCCAATAAAATAACGCCCAATCACTTAATCTATTATGACAAAGACCTCGGATGGAGAGAAAAAGATCTTTTTAGATGGACCAATAAAAACTTAGACAAGATAAGATCAATAGAATCATCTTACGGCAGTAAATCTGTGCATGTAACACTTTGCATAAAAATAAAGGAGAAAGAATGCCATTACGATTTTAAGTTCAAACTTGTAGATCCCATCATTCAATTTAAAGGGAACCCTATTAATCCGGAAACGATCGAACAAACCAAATAATCTGTGACACGAATCAATCTAGGCATTGACCCACGTAACCTCACTGATGAACACCTGTTGGCTGAACACAGAGAGATCAAACGCATTCCCTCTTGTTATGTGAAAGCAAAAGCATCGGGAAGTATAAATCGAATCCCTGAGAAATTTTGCTTAGGTCGAGGGCATGTACTTTTCTTTATAAACAAACCTTATATCACGTTGCCTCGCTATCAGAATCTCCTAAGTGAATGTAAGCGAAGGGGATTTAATGTACAAGACTACTCTACAAATTGGGACATATACCCCAACATTCACCCATTAGAACTATATCAACCAACCGAAGAAGATAAGGCAATCATTATACATCGCATTACCGAAAAAATAGTAAGCAGTAGCAAGTCTTATTTTCATTATGAAGGGAAAAATATCAGTAAAGAATATGCCATCATTTTGCTGAAAAATGAGCCTTAGTTCCAAAGTTCCACCTACCCCTCCCCCTTTTTTACACTTTTTATTAATCACTCATAATCAGCCGTTTAAAGGAATTCTATTTTTGCGAAGTCCTGTTTAAAAAAAAGCTCAGCACGGTTGTATTTTAGTAGCAAATCACTTTTCAAAACACTGATATACAAACTGTTATAAGAAAATAAATAAGCCCTCATTACCTATTTTTCATCATCTTTGAAAGTGCCACATATAGAACTGGTGAAACTTCTGTGGAACGAAGTATTTTGCCGTTTACGGCAAAGTTCCAGCCTCAGTTCCATCTGTGGAAGCGGTGAAACTTGTAACATTTTGTTAACAAGCTTCGCTTACTCCGTTAGACTACACTTAGTCAATTAGTTATACTAATTAGTATACTACTATATTATATTATATTATAATATAATATATAATAAGATTACATATAATCACTATATGCCTATAATGCATAGTTCATATCTCACTATCAATAAGCTAGTTACAAAATTCACTTTCCGGGAAGCGGGGCAGGTGGAACTTTGGAACTAACGATTTGTTCATTTATGTATCTTTTACTAAAATCACATCTAGCTCATAGCAATAGCATGCAGACTTTGTCCTAATAATATTGCCCGCCCGCTATCTTCCATCTACAGGCCTGCAATCTTTCGACTACCCGCGGGCAGTGATCAAACTACAGGCCTGTAGGTGAACGATTACTCGCCTGTAAGTAAGAGATTACAGGCGGGCAAAAAAAGAAAGAGGAAAAGAGGAAAAAAGGATTCTCTCATTCTCCCCCGGCCTTCATGCAAAAGCGTTAAGCGTAGAGCCAGCTTTGGGCGTTAAGAAACGAACACGTTTAAGTGAGCGAAGCGAGGGCGTTTGTTCGTTTTAGCACAAAGATGGCTCGGAGTAGCTTTGGAATGACAGACGGCACTTTTCTTTTTTTGGTTCTTTTTTTCTTTGGGTGGCCAAAGAAAAAAACGAACAAGCAAGCAGCCTGGCAAAGCAAATAACAAGAATAATCAATGATAAAATCCAATATAACCCACAAT